>Ga0102934_1002270_pt1 | contig 13283 bp, 8 predicted proteins | sample SalPonR2_A_D1_MG_FD_78175 | JGI IMG/M metagenome (GOLD analysis project Ga0102934, IMG submission 78175) | Salt pond soil microbial communities from South San Francisco under conditions of wetland restoration - Salt Pond MetaG R2_A_D1_MG | ecosystem: Environmental > Aquatic > Marine > Intertidal...
CAGGCTGAACGATTCTCGCGGTCAACTGAAACCGGAAGTTCAATTTTCCTCGCGAAACAACCAACCTCTATCTCTAATTTATGAAATTGTTTTTGCTCGGGATTGAATATACCTTCTCTCCTGCCGCTGATTTTCAGAAATTTACCATCAGTTACGACACTGATATCTTCACCTTTCATTCCCGCGATATCAACAATAACAATTACATCCTTCCTTGTCTCGATTACATCAACCGAGGGTTCCCATGAAAGGTCGGCATGAAACTTCATTTTTTCACCTTCTGTCTCACCTGATATAAAGGCATTTGCCAGGCGTTTAATCAGATCTTCATTACGTGATCCCATACCATACTCTATTATTCAAAGTTTACGTAAGATTCTCTTAAAGGGTAAAACCCATTTTCTTAACAGAATAGTCCAGACAACATTTAAAGTCAATTGAGATTATTCGAAGGTTTTTAAGAATATTTTACCATCCTCTTTATTATAAATTTTCTAACGTTAAGAAGCATTTATTCTACCTTAGGATGCAGGTTAAACCGAAGCACTGTATCCTCAGATCTGATATTTTCACCCCTCGAGATAAGTCCCGGTGATATTACTTCCATCTTTGCCTCATTAAGTTTAAGTACATCCCCCCGGGCTACTGTCTCGAACTTCTCTGGATCAACACTATATTGATTAAACCTGTCCCGCTCGGAGATGAGCAGATATTTACTGCATATTATCCTTTCTACTCCAAGACGCCTGATTAAATGAACGACCCCTGAGATCTTCCATAGATCCGATGACAGAATAACCAGAGTGCTTATCTTTCCTCTTCCGCTTTCGTATAGATCGTTTATTATACGCTGCGCCTCATACCTTCCCATACCACCCTCTATAGTAATCATTCCATCACCATCCTGATAATATCTATTGCCGTTCCACCACCATTTGCGTGTTGAGCTGTTCTCTTTGTTTCTCTTTATTTGAACCTGCCGCGTTTTTGATACCTGTCCGTGAATTATTGAAAAAACTACAAGAACTGCCGCGCAGATCTTTATAAAATACCCTTTTTTCTTCAAACCGGCTGCCGCGCAGAGAAAGATAAGAACTACCGACGCCCCGTAGCTTTTCATCTCAATATCATTCTGGAAAATTGCCGGATAGTAATGCCCTGCTAAAACTCGAGGCGCCCTGCAGAGAACCTCGCAAAGAAAATTTATCGGCACAGATATAATATTCCGGATAATATTAACAGGGATAACCAGATAGATAAATCCCGCGTATAAAAAAAGAGTTATCGGCAAGACCATAAGCAGGTTTGCCAGGGGCGATACAACCGGGGACCTTTTAAAGAGGGATAAAATAAGAGGAAGTGTAAAGAGATTAACTGAAATAGTTATAACTGCTGAAGCAATTATGAATTTAATAATCCTGCCCGAATTGTTACCGGGAATAATTATTTTAATTCTTTCGATAACCGGTATTCCAAGAGACGCTATAGCGGCTACAGCAAGAAATGAGAGTTGAAAACCAACGTTGAAAATTATCTCTCTGTCAAAAAGTAAGATCAGAAATGATCCGGAAATAAGAGAATTCGTCAGGTTCGCGCGAATATTTATTACTCTATATAAACTTATTGCAAAATAGAGGGCTGAAGCTCTCATTAGTGACGGGGGGAAATCCGCTAAAGCGGTGTAGGAAAGAACAAAAAACAAAACTATTAACTCTTTCCATCTTTTCGCAATACCGGAGAGCATTAAAAGAACAGATAAAGGGATTACTATCAAACCTAAATGCAATCCGCTCAAAGCAAGAAAATGAGAGATGCCGAGATATCTGTAATTATCTTTTAATCTATAGGAAACCCCTTTTCTATCCGATAATATCAGAGCTCTGAGCATATTCCGGCTTTTCACAGAAAGCGGTTTTCCTGAAAGCTGCTCAAGCAGTAATTCTCTAAGAGAGTTAAGCGGTTTGAGGGTATCTTTCTCTAAGTTACAACCATTGCCGGACTTATGCTGGATTGAATCAAAAGCTCTATTATTCTGCTTAACAACCCATGCTTTATTGGATTCTATACCACCTATTAAGAACACAATAGATGTTATAGATATAAGAAAGAATCTGTTCTTTCGGCTGATTATAAATGAGTTTGAACAAGAGTATCCTGAAGCTCTGCTCCAGGAGCGCCGGCAGGATAAAAAGTACAGAACTAATATTACAGACTGAATAATTACTAATGTAGTAATTGAAGGGACTGCAAGAGCCCCGAACATATAAAAAAGGCCCCACCACACTAACATCACATACCTCCAACGGCCTTCGGTCTATTTTAATGCCACACTATTTCTAACGTAAAACCCCCATCTTATTCACAGATATACGAAAGGTCGGAATAATTCTATATTAAGATTAATCGTAACCTTAACACTTATGGATTATTTTGCATATATTTATTCGGGAGCTTACCGCAAAAGCACCATCTTCTTGGTTGCAGTGAACTGATCAGTTTTCAGCCTGTAAAAGTAAACTCCGCTTGCGACAGGTCTTTTTCTGTTGTCCATTCCATTCCATTTAATACTATAGTTACCTATTTTCTTAAAATCGTCTAACAAGGTTCTTATCAACCGTCCGCTAACATCATAGATGCTTAGATCAACATGAGAATCAATTGAAGGTCTTTATTATTAACCTGCATGATTATAGCTAAAACAGAATAATCACTTCTATTTTTAATAACTACTTCAACTTCTACTACACCATCAGCAGTTACGTTACCGCTTATATTCCTTTTACATTTCTTTACTTCTATAGATTATTAAATTTATGCAGTAAATTATCAAGGGGCACAATGCTCCAATTTTCTTCATCATATGGAACCAAATCAAATGCCATAGAGGTCTTTTTACTTCTCGTCGTAACCCAGTATTCCTCTTCTTCTCTGTTACTTATAAAAGTTATCCAGTAAACACCAGATCTCAGGTACAATCCCAGCCAATCTACCTGATAACCTTCAGATTCAGGATACATATCCCTGAGTTCTGAAATATGCCTGTTAAGCTTTATCGAGCATTGCCCATATCCAAATGGTTCCCATTTTTCATCTTTATTTATATGAACTGCCCCGATAGATCTTTCGTTACTTAAAACGAGAAATGTATAGTATCTGAATCTTGCTTTTGAAAGAATATCGCTTCCAGATTCACAATTCACAATATCCTCTTTAAATAATAATAAAACTCTTATTGGTTTGTCTGAAAGAGCGATGTTGCTGATATCCACAGATGTGTCGCTGCTTATGCTTGAAAATAAACTTCCCCCTTCCTTAGCAGAACTCATCCACCTGGTTCTGAAGACTTCTTGTGCAACCTGGTAGACTGTATCTGGTATATTCTTGCTGAAAGCAGAAAATATAAACCCTTTCTCCTCGCTCTTTTGTAAAATGGGTGACAGTTGTTCCTGGCAGAATACAAGCTCCACTGTATTACATAAAACCCCAACTAAAAGCATTCCCACCAACAACATTTTTTTAATGTTCATTTCCCTTCCTTTCTCTTAAAAACAACTTTCGTTTAATTTAATCCCTGTCCATCTGCTTGATTCCAGTTAACCCAATTCAACAACAATATATAATCGGTTCCAGGCCTTAATTCTCTTCATCAGCAAAAAAGGCCAATAATCTTAAAAGATTTTCTTTCTTTATTATTTTTAACTCTAAAGGAAATTTTCCCTTTTCTTCCGCTTATCCCCCTAATTAATGCCATCATACCAAAGGACTGATTTAAGTGTCAAATAAATTTAACTATACAATCAGCCACTTGATTTATGAATAGATAAGCTAGGGCTATACTTGATTTTGTTGGTACCTATGAAGCCTTATTGCCTGACGGTCAACTCGCAAACCATCGAAATGTTATACATATTGTAAATTCAAAAAACTCTAAAAGAAAACAACTCTGTTCCTGCCACTCCTTTTTGCCTTTAACAACGACCTATCCGCGTTTTTGAAAAGTTCAGATTGATTTCTAGCGTCAACGGGGAAGATCGATCCACCTATACTTATCGTAATATTAAGCTCTCTTCCATCTTCCGTCTTGAATTTGGTCTTTTCAATAACATTTCTAAGACGCTCGGCGGTTCTCATTGCCGCCTCTCTATTCGCGCCGGGAAGAACCGCGACAAACTCTTCGCCTCCAAAACGGATAAAAAGATCAATCTTTCTCAAATGGCTTTTAATAGTTCTGGCAATAAGTCTCAGCACCTGATCTCCCGTATCGTGGCCGTATTTATCATTGAATATCTTGAAGTGATCAATATCCATAATCAGAAATCCGAGAAACTTCTTCTCTCTTGATGCCCTCTCAAGCTCAAGCGGTACTTGAGTTTCATAATAATTTCGATTATTTACGCGTGTCAGTTTATCTACAGAAACCATCTGTTCTAACTGAATGTTATTTTTAAGCAGCCTGATTATTCCCTGTCCCAGAATGAAAAAGTTCAGCAGGGTTGGTTTCCCAATATCTTCATCGTTGAAACAGTGTATCTCCAGAACTCCGATCTTTTTACCTTCAGAAACCAGAGGGAACAAGACAACTCTTTTTACATCATTGTGCAATTCGAAAAAGCTCTTCTTCATTCCAAGAGAATCTGAAATAATAAGAAGCTTCTTTCTTTTTAATACTTTTCCGTAAAGCTGGTTTTCTAAAATACTGTCTATATCCTTTTCGCAAATATTTTTATTGCTATGTGTACCAACTATATTCAATTTGTTGTTGAGTACTAAAAAAGCTCTTGAGTTTGGTTTTACTCGCGGGGTCAACGACAATATTTTATTAACCTTGCCGACAACAGTCCTTGAACTATTTAAAGATAAAGCGGATATTATCTTCGCGAAAACTCCGGGGATAAATTCCTTCTGATCTTCCTCATGCTTAACCGGTGATACTGCCTTTAATTCACTTTTATTCATCTCAAGTGTAAACCGTTTTTGATTCCCGGCCTCTTCGTATTCGATATTAATTCTATTTCCGGATTCTCTAATACCTCTCTTAATGAAAACACCTTTTCGGCAAAGCTCTTCCATAGAAAGGTATGACTCTCTTACCAGAGTTCCCCGCTCATCACGGGATAGAGCTTCTATAATACTCCCGATACGCTCCTCGGAAAGCAAATGTCTTGGGATAAGGTTTAAAAGAAAATCGTGATAATCTCTTTTTAATTCCCGATGCATAATACCTGCTTGTCTACCAGTAAGGAATTCTTATATTATCAATTAAACAAAATTGTGCCGATTCCGCTCAAATCATCGATATACAAGCGTCTCGAGCACACGTAAATAGTTCCTTACTTATAAGTATACACTAAACGGAAAATATTTTCTACCCGATAGTAAGTAATTATTTATAATAGGAGATTGTATTGCATATAAAAAAAGAGATCGGGTATTATTCGAAAATCTTGATATATAGAGTAAAATAAGCTATATTTGACCCCAAAAGTGAGTTAACTTTATGAAACATAGATATTTATTTTTATTACTTATAACGTCGATATTTGCCGCGCAGGGTTGTTTTTCCCCCTTTGCCAGAAAGGATATTGACAGTAAAACCCGTTCTGACAGTGTTTATTTAATATTTCCACATCTTATACAGTACAGGAATGCTCACGACAGGGCAACATACTTCTATTACCTCGGAGACCTGAAGACTACCGTTTCATCCTGCGACTCATTGCTGAAAAATATTTCTGAATTAATAAACACAAACCCTTCAAAATCGATCTGTCTTTATCTTGATTCACTTAAGGAAGAAACTCTTGCGTTAAGACATAAGGCTATTGATGAAATTAATGAAAGAGGATGGGAAACTCACGTTAATGCCCTTCTTGATTCTATTGCCAGAAATCATGTCGTAGAAGAAAAAATAGAAATAGTTTACAACTGGAGAACAAAACACTGGCTTGATCATTTCCAGCATAGAGGACGGAGAACTTTTCAGAGATGGCTTGAAAGGGTAGCGAAATACCGAGATATTATCGAACCTATCCTGGTGGAAAATAACATAAGCCGTGATTTCCTATATCTGGCTGTGATAGAAAGCGGACTGAACCCCAGAGCCCGTTCATACGCAAAAGCGGTTGGTCCCTGGCAATTTCTGGCCGGTACCGGTAGAACATTCAACCTTCGCATCAACTGGTGGATCGATGAACGGAGAGATATAATCGCTTCAACACACGCCGCGGCTCACTATCTGAAGCATTTGCATAATCTCTTTGGTGATTGGCAATTAGCTCTGGCAGCTTATAATAGCGGACAATATCGTGTAGCATACGCTATTTCACGACAGAAAACCAGAAACTACTGGCGTTTAAGGCTGCCCGACCAGACCCGCTGGTTTGTCCCAAAGTTCATGGCAGCTCTTACTATCGGACGATCCCCCGAAAAGTACGGATTCAAGAAGCCGACAGAGGCACCCCTGAAATTCGATCTTATTGAGGTAAAGAAATCTACAGATTTGAGACTTATCGCGAAAGCTGCTAACTGCACTTTCACTCACATAAAGAAACTTAATCCGGCACTTAAAAGATGGGCTACTCCTCCAAACATGTCAATCAGATTAAAAGTTCCTGAAGGAAAGGGCCTGAAGGTATTAAAAGAACTGTCCGGCATTGACCCTTCCCAGCGGGTTTCCTGGCACAGGCATCTGATAAAGAGCGGAGAAACTATATCAACAATAGCTTCACTATATGATATTTCGCAGTCAGAATTAATTCGTATAAATAAGATTCGAACTCCACGGTTAATCCGAGTTGGACAGACACTTATGGTCCCCGTAAAAGAAACAGCAGACAATTTGACTGCGGGAACACATTCTCCTTATCTTGAAGTACCTGACCTGCCCGACAGGATCAGAATTAAAAAGAAAAGCGCCCCCTCAAATCACAAGAAAATAATATATAAAGTCAAACCGGGTGATAACTTGAGCGAAATAGCCGAAATCTTCGAAGCTGATCTTAAAGACCTCAGATCGTGGAATAACCTTGAATACTCTTCTCTTATCAAGCCGGGCAGAAAGTTGTCGATCTTCGTCCCTCCCGGCTTTATCCCTTTAGAAGGCAATAACGGGAAAATAAAAATGATTTATATAGTAAAAGAAGGAGATACCTTAAGCTCTATTTCAAGCAAATACGGTACTTCCATCACTGATATTCTGAAATGGAATACAAATATAGAAAAAAACAAACTCTATCCCGGAAACCGCCTGACTATTTTTGTCGATCCTGTTCATGGTTCTTCCCTCTCCGAAACAAAATAATCACCATCGGGGTAATCCCTCTTATCGATCATTGCTTCCCTTGGCGACCCGGCTAAAAGACAATTGGTTCCCACACTTATACCCGCGGGTATTATAGTTCTTCTGCCTATCAGTGTAATCCCCGAATCAAGGTATGACGGTTGAAGAATGTTAACAACATTCTTATCCCCATAACCTATTGATGTTTCTTCCCCGACTTCAGAACCTTTATCTATAATAGTATTCTTTATTCTGGCTCCCGCTCCGATCCGGCATCTGTGGAAAATAATCGAATTCTCTACAACCGCTCCTTTGTCAACCTCAACCTCCGGTGATAAAATAGAGGAAGAGACATAACCTCTTATAAAGCATCCGCCGCATATCATGGAATTCCTGACAGAAGCACCTTTCCCAAGGGCCATTGGCGGATTGTCGTCAGGAACTGTCAGGATATTTGAATTACTGTAGAAATCAAACCCTGAGCGCGGATCGAGTAATCCCTGGCTGGCTTTGAAGTAGCTCTTTATTGTTCCTATATCCAGCCAATACCCCTCGAATCTATAAGCCGCTAATTGTTTATTCGAAGTTAAGTGGGGAATAATGTGTTTGCCGAAATCGAGGTCTTCATACTTCTTTTTCAACCTTTTGAGGATAGATATCAAAAATTTCCTCTTAAAAATATATATTCCCATAGAGGCAAGATTACTGTCGCTTCTCTCGGGTTTTTCCTCAAACTTTTCAATATTACCATCTGAATCGACAGTTGCTATACCACATTGGTTTATCAGTTCATCTGGAACGCAAACAACTCCCATTGTTGCACTTGCCCCGGATTCTAAATGAAAATCCAGAAATTTGCTGTAATCTTCCCTGTAGACATGATCACCCGAGAGTATAAGGATATTTCCACGCTCAAGTTCTTCCAGAACGGAGATATTCTGATAGATCGCGTCAGCTGTCCCTTTATACCAGTCAGCGCCCTTATAACCCAATCGGGGATGAAGAAGGGTTAGCCCCCCCTCTCTCCTGTCAAGATCCCAGGGTTTCCCTATTCCAAGATGCCGCACAAGTGAACGTGAAATATACTGGGTAAGAACAAAAACACGTGATATCCCGGATTTTACGCAATTTGTCAATGTAAAATCAATTATTCTATAAGCTCCGGCGAACGGAACAGCCGGTTTTGCTCTGTATCTGGTTAGAGCACTTAATCTCTGTCCCTTTCCGCCGGCCAGTATAAAAGCAACTAAATCAATCAAACCAGATCTCCCGAAACTATACTCACAGGTTCAATCATACTCCCTTTTCCGATTTTTGAATTCTTCTTTATCTTACTCCCCTTACCAACAGTTGTTATATATCCGCCGGCAGAACCGCCGGTATCAACTCCAATAATCACACCCTCTTCAACCTTGACCATTTTATCGATTACCGCTTTCTTTATCACAGCATTTTTACTTATCTTTGAGAAAGGCAGGATGATGCTATCTTCAATGGATGCTCCTTCAGAGATATCTACTCCCGGGAAAATGATCGAATTTACAACATTACCACCAATAGTACAGCCACTTGCCAGAATCGAATTTGTAACACTGCTGTCTGAAAGAAATCTTGTAGGAGCCAGCTCCTTGCTCCTTGTAAACATCGGCAAATCCTTATCCAGCAGAAAGCAGCGGTCCTCGAGCAAATTCATTGATGTTCTATAATAAACAGACAGTGAACCTATATCCTGCCAGAATGATTTAAACTCATATCCCCCCACCATTCCATCCTCTATCTCCGGCATCAACAAATCAAAGACCAGATCCCTCGGCTTATTATACAACAATTTAATCAGGTACTCTCTATTGAAAAGATATATTCCCATAAAGGCATGTTTATAGTTTGACGAACAGGGTTTTTCCACAAAATCGTTGATTACTCCGGAATTATCGACACTTAACATTCCAAGATATTGGTTCATTGACCGGGCTATCTCTTTAAAAACAATTGTAACCGGCTTGGAAGATTCTATATGATGATCTATAATATTCTGATAATTCATAGTATATACCTGATCCCCGGATAATATCAGCACATAATCCGCGTCTGAATCGTTTATTAGATCCGAGTTCTGCAGAAGCGCGTCTCCTGTCCCCTTGTACCATTGAGCTATCTCCCCGTTATAGGAGGGCTGCAGAATATATACTCCGCCGGTTTTACGATCCAGGTCCCAGGGTTTCCCCATTCCGATATGATTTATTAATGATTTTGGGTTGTATTGAGCAAGAACAAATATATCCTTGATCCCGGAATTAGCGCAATTACTCAGGCAAAAGTCTATTACACGATATCTTCCCCCGAACGGTATCGCCGTTTTCGCCCTGTGTCTGGTAAGAACACCGAGTTCTTTTCCTGAACCACCGGCTAGAATAAAAGAAATTACTTTCACTCTGCCTCCCTGTTTATAAAGCAAAAAAGCCTGTAATAAAGATTATCAGAAAGATACCGACATCGACATTCTGTGTGTAGTATCAAAAAGATCGTGAACCAGCAAGGCGTAATCAAATCCTAATGATACTCCCCAGTTGCCGAAATCTTCAAGAAGAAAACCCGCACCGGCAGTTGGCCTTCCCATATCTAATCCTCCCCTGAGAGCAACGAGTTCTCTGATAAACAATTCAGCTCCGACGTGAAAATCAACGCTTGCTCTACCCAGCCAGTATTGAGCCCCCTGTCTTCTGTTTGAAAACCTGAAATCCCCATCAGCCGCGAGAATTAGTACGCTGTTCATATCTTCAATGCGCAAGGGGTAACCAAATCCAATCTTAAGCGCGGGATATATATATTCTTTTTTACCCGTACTCCAGCTGATGAAAGTGCCTGTAGCGTCCTGAAGCTTCATCCCCAGAATCAATTCTCTCCAGATATTTTTCTTAAGCAATGCTAAATCCACGCCGACCCCAACACTTGAATACCCCGCTACCTGGTCATTCCTTATAAACTTTACGGTGGCACCTACTGAAGCAAAATCCATCTTCTGACCGTAAGAAAAGAACAGAGCGTAATCATTCGCGCTCTCAAAAGGGTAATCTCTGTAATCAAAATTAAGAACTTCACCTTCCCAGGGTTCATATATATCATCCCCGTCAGAATTTTCTATCATATCTGAATTCATCGGTATCACCCTTATATCAGGAACGCCCAGATGGATAAAGGTTATGCCCCACCCCGATCTCCCGCCCTCAACCGGTCTTACCGCGGAAAAATAATTATAATCCAGCAGATTTCCGAATCTCTCTGAATGCATAAGTGTTATCCCTATATCTTCCGCACTTCTTCCGAATTTTGATGTAAAAGTTGAAAAATACGGTATGCCGGCAGCGTTCCAGTAAGGAGCAGTGGCGTCATTTGCTATAGAAGTAAAGGCGCCGCCCATAGCCATAGCCCTGGCGCCTCCCCCAAGTGCCATAAATTCCCCCGCGTAATTTTCAGCGTATAAATTACCGGAAATAAAAAACATGAATATACAGATTGCCGATATTCTGATCTTCATTCATTTCTCCATTTTCCAGGGGTGATGATATAACTAACTAGTTTTCGGAATACTCCAACCAATAACTATTATAACAGAAGATTATTAGCATTACAAATATTCTGTTGCCGGCATTAATAATATTCCTCGATTAATATCAAAAGATTAATCTTCGGTAGATAAATAATATCGATCTATTGCATATGATGATTTCTGTCAATATTGCCATTATTTATAAATTTAAAAAAGATATCAATTCCTGTATTTCACTATGATTTAACATAGAACTTCCACACAGAACATAATCTATGCTTATGATAATATCGGGGAATCTATTAATAATCCTGAAGATTCTCGGGAAATATCATATCAATCAATATTATACTCTTTGAGCCTGCGGTAAAGAGTTCTTTCGGACATCCCGAGCTGTTGTGCGGTTTTTCTTCTATTACCGTTATTAACTAAAAGGGCTTCTCTGATAGCCTCTTTCTCTATACTGTTAAGATCCTTGAACTTTTCCTCCATATTGTCATTAACTTCAATCCATCTCCCCGCACCTAGATTCGTTTTTTCCTCTTTCTCGTTCAGCAATCTCAAGATTTCCCTTACATCCCTGTGAAGTGACAGAAGAGAATTTATGATAAGATCTTTTTCCATTTCTTCTCTAGATTTCTGAACATGAACCGGCAGATCGGGAAAGGCTTGCTGTTGGCTCTCCTCGTCCAGTCTATTCTGAATATCAGAAGCTTTTATAAAACTCGAAGAACTCATAACAACAAGGTTATCAATTACATTCATGAGTTCTCTGACATTTCCGGGCCACGGATATTGAGAAAGCAACCGGTACCCCTCTTTCTCGATACCCCTTATTTTCTTATTGTGTTTATTTGAGGATTCAGTCAGAAAGGCATTAACAAAGAGCGGGATATCTTCTTTCCTCATTCTCAGAGGAGGGACCTCGACGTGGATTACCTGCAACCTGTAATACAGATCTCTTCTAAAATTGCCTCTCTCAACTTCTCTCGCAAGATCTTTATTAGTAGCGGCAATTATTCTTACATTCGAATAAACCTTTTCCATTCCTCCAACTCGCATAAAAGTTCCTGTTTCCAGAACTCTTAATAGTTTTACCTGCATTCCGAGGGGCATTTCTCCTACTTCATCCAGAAATATTGTACCTTCATCAGCTCTCTCAAAAAGCCCCTGCCTGTGTGCTACAGCTCCCGTAAAAGCCCCTTTTTCATGTCCGAACAACTCACTTTCGAGCACCCCTTCAGCAAAAGCGCCACAATTTACTTCTTCGAAACTTTTTGCCGCTCGATGGCTTAGATTGTGAATCGTTTTCGCAATCACCTCTTTGCCCGTTCCGCTCTCACCTTCTATCAGAACTGAAACCTCAGTGGGTGCAACATTTATTATTTTATCTATTATTTTATTGATGCTCTGAGATCTGCCTATAATATTCTGGCTGCTTTTAATACTCCTGAGATTAATAATCCGGTTCATTCTTGATATGATATCTTCTTTATTCATTTCTGGGGTCATATGAAGATCTATTCCTTCAAGATACTCCTCTTGAATTACATCTTCAGGTTCATCCTTACCGAAGACCACCACATCATATGAAATAAATCTCTTTTGGAAACGCTTTACTATTGGCAGATAGCTTGTGAATTTACCAAACTGATCAATGACAAGAACAATGCCGCCGTCCGGTTCCTCCCTTGCCAGAATCTCAGATATATTTCTAAATTCACAGCAGGGCATACTCTGGTAACTTGAACGTTCTTCGAGATATTTTTTAAATCCACTTCTCTCTGTGAGAACCCATATTTGAGGTTTTTCCAAATTCATAACACCCTGACTCAGTCAGCAATTCGTCTTAACGATTAGTAACCTCTTACACTTCATATAACTTTACCTTATCTCTGAGGGTCTGACGGCTGATTCCCAGAATTCTCGAGGATTCCGATTTATTCCCTTTTGTTTTCTTCAATGTTTCAGTAATCAGCAGTTTTTCCATTTCCTTCATACTCATCGGATAAAGTTGATCTATATTCATACTGCTTTTGTCAATTTTTTCCGCTCCCGGGTTTTGTATTTCAAAAGGAAGATGCTCAATCATTATTTCAGACTCGGCGTCAAGCAAAACGGCTCTTTCAATTATATTTTTCAATTCCCTCACATTACCCGGCCATGAGTACTTCCTCAAAAGTTTCGTGACCTCCTTACCAATCGGTTTTATCTTTTTTTTGAATTCCTTATTGAACATACTTATGAAATGGTTTGCGAGAAGCGGTATATCTTCAGTTCTATCACGCAAAGGAGGCAATTGAATAGGTATAACCTGTAGACGGTAATATAGATCATTTCTAAAATTACCTTTTTTTATCTCCTCTTTTAAATCTCGGTTTGTAGCAGAAATAATCCTTGTATTGACCTTAAGATCTTTAACTCCGCCGACTCTTCGGAAGGTCTTGTTTTCAATTA
>Ga0102934_1002272_pt1 | contig 13278 bp, 13 predicted proteins | sample SalPonR2_A_D1_MG_FD_78175 | JGI IMG/M metagenome (GOLD analysis project Ga0102934, IMG submission 78175) | Salt pond soil microbial communities from South San Francisco under conditions of wetland restoration - Salt Pond MetaG R2_A_D1_MG | ecosystem: Environmental > Aquatic > Marine > Intertidal...
TCAATAGTTTGGGCAGATAGAATACAAAATAATGGGCTGAGGCGGGGCAAGCAAAATTTTCTGCCTTGTTTTTTTCAATCCGGGCGGGTCCGGAAATTTTGCCGGCCATTTTGCAATTCCCGCGCATGGGTTTATACTTAAGCCCATTGGATTCACGGCCGCGCCATCCCGGTGCGGGTTGTGGAGGAAACGTGGCTCGGATCCCGGGTTTCTGCCCGGCACCCCTTGAGGGCAATTTTTATATGAGGGTACAGGAGGCGATAATGCTTGATTTTCGATTAAGCGAACAGCAGTTGGAACTGCAGCAGAAAGCCCGCCAATTCGCACTGGAACAGGTGCTCCCGATTGCGGCGTATTATGATGAAAAGGATGAAGTCCCCATTGATGTGCTGCGGGCTGCCTATGAGGCCGGTATATCAAGTACTGATATTCCGGAAAAATACGGGGGAAAGGGGTACGGAATTCTTGAAGGCGTTATCGTTACCGAGGAAATCGCTGCCGCCTGTCCGGGAATCGCCACTTCGGTTTTTGATAATTCCCTGGGTATGGAGCCCCTGATACTCTGCGACAATGAACCCTTGAAGGAAAAATATCTCTCCCGCATGGCCCGGGAGTTTCAATTGATGAGTTTTGCCACCTCGGAGCCGGGGATGGGCTCTGATGTCTCCGGCATCCGCTGCACGGCCACGCCCGACGGTGAGGACTATATCCTGAACGGGACCAAGTACTGGGTCACAAATGGGGGAATTGCGGATTATTATTCCATTTTCGCGACTGTAGACCCCAAAAGCCAGCATGAAGGGATCTGTGCCTTTCTCGTGGAACGCGACTGGGAAGGCGTCAGTGTCGGAAGAGCAATACCCAAGATGGGGCAGCGAAGCTCCAACACTGCGGGCATTCATTTTGACAATGTACGGGTGCCCAAAGAAAATGTATTGGCAGAGCCGGGGCAGGGGTTTTACCTGGCCATGAAAACATTCTCCCGGACCCGGCCGGTCATCGGGGCCTTTTCGGTTGGGGCGGCCCGGTCAGCCATGGAGTATGCCATCGAGTACGTGAAAAAACGCCGGGCATTCGGCACCAAGATCGCCAATTTCCAGTCCCTCCAGTTTAAAATCGCCGAAATGTATCAGAAAGTGGAGACATCGCGGCTGCTTACCCTGAAGGCGGCCTGGGAAGCCGACAGCGGCATGGATCCTACTATTGATGCCTCTGTGGCCAAGTTTTATGCTTCGGAAGCCGCGCTCGAGGTGGCTAATGAAGCGCTCCAGATTTTTGGCGGATTCGGCTACACAAAGATGTTCCCGGTAGAGAAGCTGCTCCGGGATATCCGGCTGTTCCGCATCTACGAGGGAACAAGCGAGATCCAGCGCATGATCGTTTCCGGGCACGCACTAAACACCTACCAGCCGGTCATGCCGGCAATGGAGGACCTGCCGCTGCATCTGGAGAAGGATCCGGAAGGGGTAAACCAGGCGGACGATCCCGCATCCACGGCCTGGCGCTGCCGCATATGCGGATACGTCCATTACGGGCAGGAGCCTCCGGAGCAGTGTCCCTTCTGTTTCTTCCCGGCGGCATCCTTTAAAAACACAGCGGCACAAAAGGCCTAGCGGAATCCCCGGCCGCCGTCAAAGCTGGATGAATTCATAGTTCCGGGATCCCAGGCCGATCTTTTCCGCATAATCGAGCTGGATCGGCCAGTCCACCTTGGGATAGAGGCTTTTGAATTTATCCCGGCTTTTGTCCGCCTCCGCTTGCAGACAGCTGTGGGGCAGTGTCGGTGCCTGGTTGACCAGATCCACGCAGGCCTGATCAAGGGCTACCGGGTCGGTGGAGGCGGCAACCCCGATGTCCGGAACAATGGGGGCGTCATTATAGGGCGGGCAGTCGCAGGCCGGCGATACGTGGTTGATAAAGTTGATAAAAAAGCTCTTACCGGATTTCTCGCGGAGCACCCCGTGGGTATATTCCACCATGTATTCCAGAAAAACCGGTATGGACTGATTCCACTGGATCTGGATTGCTCCCTGTTCACAGACCAGGATGCATTCGCCGCAGCCCACGCATTTCTCGGGATCAATGCGTGCCTTTTCCTCCTCAAGGGAGATGGCGCCCTGGGCACAGTGCAGGGCGCATTCGCCGCAGCCCACGCATCGTTTCCGTTTTACCTTGGGCGCCACGTCGGAATGCTGGGCCATTTTTCCGTGCCTGGAGGCGCAGCCCATGCCGACATTCTTTATGGCGCCGCCAAAGCCCGTCAACTCGTGGCCCTTGAAATGCGCAACCGATATCAGCGCGTCCGCTGCCGCAATCTCCTGAGCAATATAGGCTTCGCTGCAGTGCTTTTGGTGAATTGGCACAGCGGTTTCCGATTTGCCGCGGAGACCGTCCGCAATTACCAGGGGAGCATCCACCACCGGGTAGGCGAAACCGTTTTTCAGCGCCGTTTTCAGATGGTCGACCGCATTGCCCCGGGAGCCTGCATACAGGGTGTTGGCGTCGGTGAGGAAAGGCTGGGCGCCTGCTTCCTTGATCGCATCAACAAGGTGGCGGATATAGACGGGCCGGATAAAGGCCGTGTTGCCCAGTTCCCCGAAATGGAGTTTTACGGCAACCAGATCCCGCTTCTTGAGGCAATCGGGCATGCCGGCTGTTTCAGCAAGCTGTTTGAGTTTGGTGACGAAATTCTGCTTATAGGAAGCGCGGAAATCAATGAAATATACTTTACTCGCCATATTCCCTCCGGATTCCGTTTGTTCCGTTGTGTCCCTCGCACCCGATGGGTGATCGCAGGCCTCTTGCAGTAATGACAGGATTACCATAGTCCATTTCATGAGGGAAGGCAAGACCGGCTTTTCCGGCTTTGCCCGCCCGGCGGCAGTGCATGCCCTGGTTGCCGAATTGGCTTGCAATAGCCATCTGATTGCGTTAAGGCAGAAAGCAGATATCCCAAATTCATGCGCACGCCGGGGCCAATGCCGGTGATGTCTAAAAAAATTGCAAAGATCCGCAAGGGCTTCTCCGCGCGGGAGTCATCATCCGTGAACCGATACCCTTTCTATGTTTGACCGACGATTGATAACCTATTTTGACTGGGGGCTGCTTGCGATCACGCTGCTGATTGCAGGGGTCGGTCTTCTCCAACTCTACAGTGCCGTGCATGCCGGCGGCATGCACCATATTTTTTATTATAAACAGATGGTCTGGATGTCTGCGGGGATCTTTTTGATGGTCCTTGCCTTCGTGTTTAATTACCGGCATCTCGACAAATGGGCGTTGTTTATCTATATCGGCTGTATCCTCCTCCTGGTATGTGTTCTCGCATTCGGCAGGCAGGCCGGCGGGTCCACCCGCTGGCTGGCTGTCGGCCCCCTGACAGTGCAGCCCTCGGAGCCGGTAAAGCTTGGCTTGATTATTGTTCTGGCCAAGTACTTTGCCGATTCTGTCAAGCCCTCAGGTTTAAATTTTCGGGATCTGTTCGTTCCCCTGCTCCTGACAGCGCTGCCTTTTTTTCTGATTGCCTCGCAGCCGGATCTGGGCACAGCCGGGTTGATCCTGCTGATTGCGGGGAGTATGGCCGTTTTTGCCAAAATCGAACGCAAAACCCTGATCGGTCTCCTCCTGCTTTTCCTTATCATCCTCCCGGTTGGATGGAACCTGCTGGAGCCCTATCAGCAGGAACGTATACTTACGCTGATCTTTTCGAACAGGGACCCGCTGGGCGCCGGCTATCATATCCGGCAGTCGAAAATCGCGGTAGGTTCGGGGATGCTCATGGGCAAAGGATATTTAAACGGAACCCAGAAAATGCTTGCCTTTCTGCCGGAACAACATACGGATTTTATTTTTTCGGTACTCGCTGAGGAGTGGGGCTTTCTCGGCGCATTCAGCGCTATTTTGCTGTTTCTTCTGCTGTTGCTGTTCGGGCTAAACATTGCTTACTGCAGCCGGGACAAGTTCGGGACGATTCTTGCCGTCGGCATTACGGCCATGTTTTTCTGGCAAACCTTTATCAATGTGGGCATGGTGATCGGCATTCTGCCTGTAGTCGGTATGCCGCTGCCTCTGATGAGCTACGGCGGCTCTGCCACGCTGACAGCAATGGCAGGGATCGGGCTTTTGCTGAATATCAGTATGCGGCGCTTTATGAAGGACTAGACGTGTTTTTCGATTGGCAAATCTATGAAAGGAATTTTCTATCTTCAGTTTCGCCGTAAATAAGGCATTGGTGACGGTTGGAGGCCAAAATTTTTTAAAAAAGCTTTGACAAATGTCAGGATTTGGTGATAGTTCTATTTGCTTAAAATCAAAGATATACAGGCGTTCACTCTACGGCTGGTTTTTTCAAGACGACCGGTAAATTTGCGGAGGGAGAATTATGGTAAGTGTCGACAGTACGCTCATCATCCAGATAATCAATTTTGTTTTTCTGATCTGGGCGCTCAATCTGGTTCTTTACCGACCCATCCGGCGGATTATCAGTGAGAGAAATGAAAAAGTCGAGGGGCTGGAATCGGGGATCGAAAGTTATGAACAAGGAGCGGTAGAAAAAGACAAGGAACTCAACGAAGGCATCCGCAAGGCCAGGGAAAAAGGGGTCGCCCAAAAGGAGGCCATGGAAAACGAGGCCAGGGATCTGGAAAAACAGAAGGTTGCAGAGATTAATGAAAAGGCCCGTCAGGAACTGGCTCAGGTCCGGGAGCAGGTGAGCCGGGACATGGAAGCAGCACGGCAGTCTCTGGAATCGGAGGTGGAGCAGTTTGCCGTTGAAATCAGTAAGAAAATACTGGGGAGGGCGCTTTAATGAAACGGAAGTCACTTGTCAGTCAGTCCCGAAGGCTTGTTTTCGGCCTGTTGCCTGTTGTAATGATTTTGCTGCCGGCGCTGGTCCTTGCCTCCTCCGGCGGTGATCACGGCGGCGGCGGCGGATGGGAGGCTACCGACACCTACCGCGTTATGAATTTTGTCGTCTTGCTCGCCATACTTGTTTATCTTCTCCGAAAACCCGCTTCCCAATTTCTCAGTGGCCGCATCAAGGGCATCCAGGATCAGCTGGAAGACCTGGAGGCCAAGAAAAAGGCCGCGGAGCAGAAGCTTGCCGAATACGATCAGCGTCTCAGCCGCCTGAGCGAGGAGGCGGAACAGATTGTAGAGCAGTACAAAAAGCAGGGGGAGGCAGCCCGGGAAAAGATCCTGCAGGAGGCGGAAGCCTCGGCGGCCAAGCTCGAAGAACAGGCCAAGCGCACAATTGATCATGAATTCAATCAGGCAAAAAAACAGCTGGAAACCGAGGTCCTGGAGAAAGCCATCGCAAAAGCGGAAGAAAAAATGAAAAAGGGCATTACCGATAATGATCAGGAGAAATTAATTGACGAATATCTAAACGAGGTGGTGAAAAAGTGAGAAGTTCAGCGATTGCCAGAAGATATGCAAAAGCCCTGATGCTCATCGCCAGAGAGGACGGCCAGGCGGAAACCTATAGGGAGGAACTCCAAGGGTTTGTGGATCTCTTCGATCAGGAGGACCAGCTTGAGCCGATGTTGACAAATCCTCTCTACAGCGCCGAGAGCCGCTGGAAGGTCCTGGATGCCGTGCTGCAGACCCTGGAAATTTCCAGCGTGATGCGTTCTTTTCTAACCTTGCTTTTCAACAAAGGTCGGATTCCCTATCTCCGACAGATAGCCACCTACTACCACCAGCTGGCCGATGAACTCAAGGGGATTATCCGGGCTGATCTGATCTCAGCTGCCGATCTGCCGTCTGATAAGGTGGAGGCGATCCGGGAGGCACTCGCGAAAATGACCGGAAAGGACGTGGTGCTGGAAACGGAACAGGATCCTTCCATAATCGGCGGGGTGGTGACCAAAATCGGCGATCTTGTATTGGATGGAAGTGTTAAGACACAGTTGGAAAATATGAGAGAATCATTAAAAAGGGGTGAGAGGGTCTAATGGAAATAAAAGCCGAAGAAATCAGTCAAATTATCAGGGATCAGATTCAGGAATTTGACAAGAAGGTGGAGTTGAGCGAAACCGGCGTCGTCCTCTCGGTTGGCGACGGCATTGCCCGCGTCTACGGGCTTGAGAAAGCTCAGGCCCTTGAGTTGGTGGAGTTTCCCAACGGTGTTCTCGGACTGGCAATGAACCTGGAGGAGGACAATGTCGGTGTTGCCATCATGGGCGAGGACCTCGAAATCACAGAGGGCGATATTGTCAAGAGAACCGGGCGGATCGCCGAGGTCCCGGTGGGCGATGCCGTGCTTGGCCGCGTGGTCTCAGCTGTCGGTGAACCGCTTGACGGCAAGGGGCCGATAGAAGCTAGCGAGACGCGGCGGGTTGAAAAAGTAGCACCCGGTGTTATCGACCGAAAAAGCGTCCATGAACCCTGTTATACCGGCCTCAAAGCCATCGACGCCATGACACCGGTTGGCCGCGGGCAGCGCGAGCTGATCATCGGCGACCGCCAGATCGGCAAAACAGCGGTTGCCGTGGACGCGATTCTTGCCCAGAAAGATACCGATGTCTATTGTATCTATGTGGCCTGCGGCCAGAAAAAATCCTCCGTTGCCCAGGTTGTAGCGGTGCTGGAAAAATACGGCGCTATGGAGTATACCACTGTTATTGCCGCCTGCGCCAGTGACCCTGCCACCCAGCAGTATGTCGCCCCGTATGCCGGATGCGCCATGGGCGAATACTTCCGCGACAACGGCAAGCATGCCTTGATTATTTACGATGACCTTTCCAAGCAGGCAGCGGCCTATCGGCAGGTATCCCTGCTTATGCGCCGCCCGCCGGGCCGTGAAGCCTATCCGGGCGACATTTTCTACAACCACTCCCGCCTGCTGGAACGTGCCGCTAAGTTAAACGATGAACTCGGTGCCGGATCCCTTACCGCGCTTCCCATTATCGAAACGCAGGCCGGTGACGTTTCCGCTTATATTCCCACGAACGTGATCTCCATTACTGACGGGCAGATTTACCTGGAACCCGGTCTCTTCTTTGCCGGTGTCCGCCCGGCAATCAACGTTGGTCTCTCCGTATCCCGCGTGGGAGGGGCCGCTCAGGAAAAAGCCATGAAGCAGGTTGCCGGAACCCTGCGCCTGGATCTGGCGCAGTACAGGGAACTGGAGTCTTTTGCAGCCTTCGGTTCCGATCTGGATGCGGCAACCCAGAAACAGCTGACCCGCGGCGAGCGTTTGGTGGAAGTTTTGAAGCAACCGCAGTATCAGCCTCTGCCGCTGGAAAGGCAGGTTCTCATTATTTATGCGGGCACCAAGGGATATCTCGACGACCTGCCGCTCAATGTGCTCGCCAAATACGAGGCCGGGCTCTACCAGTTCGTTGAGTCCCGGTATCCGGATATCTTTACGAAGATTCAGCAGGAGCGCCAGATTACTGATGAAATAGACCAGATGTTGACCAAGGCGTTTGAGGAATATGGCGAGGAGTTCAAGGACACAATCAAATAACAGCTATCTGACAAGGGCAGTGATTTATGGCGTCGTTAAAAGAAGTCCTGGCAAAGATCAATAGTGTAAAAAAGACCAAGAAGATTACCCGGGCCATGAATATGGTGGCGTCCTCGAAACTGCGTGGCGCCCAATCCGCTATGGAATCTTTCCAGCCTTATGCGGAAAAATTTGCCGAAGTCCTGGGCAACATTGCAGATAAAGCCGGAGAGGAGACAAGTCCGCTTCTCGAATCCCGCGAAGAGGTAAAGAAAACCCACATTGTGTTGATGACTTCTGATCGCGGTCTGTGCGGCGGGTTTAACACCCACTTAATCGAGACCGCTGAAGAACTGGCACGGGAGAGGCAGAATCAGGGCCAGGAGGTGAGCTTTACCAATTTCGGGAAAAAAGGCCGGGACTGGAGCCGCAAGAACGGGTTTCGACGGGATAATGAGTATATCGGGATCGTAGGCGCCAGATTCGGTTTCAATGTGGCCTCCACCGCCGGACAGCAATTGATTGACGGCTTTTTAAACGGGACCTATGACGAGATCCATATGGTCTATTCCCGTTTTCTTGGTATGGCAAGCCAAGTGCCCACCGTCAAACAACTCCTTCCCATCCCTGTGCTCGAGAGCGGCGAACAGTCGGGCAAACAGGAAAGTCAAGAGTATATGGCGGAACATATCATCGAGCCTTCTCCGGACGAGTTGTTAAATGAGATGCTTCCCAGAAACATATACATTCAGTTGTATAACGCCTTGTTGGAAACTTCGACAAGTGAGCATGCGGCGCGAATGAAGGCCATGGATAATGCAACCAAGGCCTGCGATGACATGATTGATAGTTTGACCCTGACCTATAACAAGGCCCGGCAGGCTGCAATTACAATGGAGCTGATGGATATTGTCGGCGGTGCGGAAGCATTAAAGGGATAACAAAACGAACATTTGCCTTATATAGTTTGAGGAGGTCTATTCATGGCAGAAAACATGGGAAAAATTACGCAGGTACTGGGACCTGTTGTGGACGTGGAGTTCGAACAGGGAAAGCTTCCTGAAGTCTTGACGGCCTTGTTGATTACCAACCAGGCTATTAATGACGAGGAGGACAATCTTGTCGTGGAGGTTGCGCAGCACCTGGGTGACAATGTGGTGCGCACCGTTGCGATGGACATTACCGACGGCCTTGTTCGCGGTGCCCCGGTAAAGGATACCGGCAAACCGATTATGATGCCCGTCGGCGAAACCGCCCTCGGCCGGGTGCTCAATGTTGTGGGACGCCCTGTCGACGGACTTGGTCCCGTAGAGAGCAAGGAAATGCTCCCGATCCACCGCCCGGCGCCCAAGTTCACCGAGCAGGACACTTCGGTCAACGTACTGGAAACCGGCGTTAAGGTGATTGATCTGCTGGTTCCCTTTCCCCGTGGCGGGAAAATGGGGCTCTTTGGCGGCGCCGGTGTTGGCAAGACAGTTATCATGATGGAAATGGTCAATAATATTGCCATGCAGCACGGCGGTATTTCCGTTTTTGCGGGAGTCGGGGAGCGAACCCGTGAAGGAAACGACCTCTATCATGAAATGAAGGAGTCCGGGGTTCTGCCCAAGGCGGCCCTTGTTTACGGGCAGATGACAGAGCCCCCGGGAGCTCGTGCACGCGTGGCGCTTTCTGCACTGACTGAGGCGGAATACTACCGCGATGAGGAAGGCCAGGACGTGCTGATTTTTATCGACAACATTTTCCGCTTCACCCAGGCCGGCCAGGAAGTATCCTCCCTGCTCGGCCGTATGCCTTCCGCTGTGGGCTACCAGCCGACACTTGCTGTGGAGCTCGGTGAACTCCAGGAGCGCATTACGTCCACGGATAAGGGCTCTATTACAGCAGTACAATGTGTTTATGTCCCTGCAGACGACCTGACCGACCCTGCCCCGGCCACAACCTTTGCCCACCTGGACGGAACCGTGGTTCTTTCCCGGCAAATCGCTGAGCTTGGGATCTATCCGGCAGTGGACCCGCTGGACTCCACCTCCCGTATTCTTGATGCGGCGTATATCGGGGACGAGCACTATGAGGTCGCCCGGGAAGTCCAGCAGATCCTGCAGAAGTACAAGGAGCTGCAAGACATCATCGCCATCCTCGGTATGGAAGAACTCTCTGACGAGGACAAGATTACAGTGGCCCGTGCCCGTAAGATCCAGCGCTTTCTGTCGCAGCCCTTTCATGTCGCAGAAACCTTTACAGGCCTGAAAGGCGCATACGTCAAAATCGAGGATACGGTCCGCGCATTCAGGGAAATTTGTGATGGCAAGCACGACGATCTTCCGGAGCAGGCATTTTATCTGGTCGGTACCATCGAGGAAGCAGTGGAGAAATCCAAAAAGATGTCTTCTGAATAACAATACTTGAGGGAATTGGACAGATGGCGGAAAATATAACACTTGAGGTGGTAACACCGGAGAAATATGTGGTCAGCGAGGAGGCCCAGATCGTAATGGCCCCCGGCTCCCTGGGAGAATTCGGCGTGCTGCACGGGCATACTCCATTCTTGACGTCCCTTAAGGTTGGGCGGCTCCATTACAGGGATACCTCCGGCCAGGAGCGCGAGATGTTTGTCAGCGGCGGTTTTGCAGAGGCATTGCCGAACTGCGTGACCGTTCTTGCAGAATCCGCGGAAAGGCGTCGGGAAATTGATATGGACAGGGCCAAGGCGGCCCTTGAGAGGGCGCAAAACCGGCTCTCCCAGGAGCATGACGAGACCATCAATTATGAAAGGGCCCGGGGTGCCATGTATCGCGCTATAGAGCGCATCAAATTGGCTGAAACCCGATAACCGTCTTTCCTTCCTTTTTTTATTTTTGAGAAATTGTGAAAAGGGCATTTCATGAAAATGAATTGCCCTTTTTTCATGAAATTTGAGTGTGGGTGCCATGATTGCAGGAAATACCGCAGTAATCATTCTTGCCGCAGGCAAAGGAACCCGGATGCATTCCAGCAAGGCCAAGGTCCTGCACACGCTGGCCGGCCAGCCTCTTATATCCTGGGTTCTGCAGACGGCCGCCAGACTCGTAGACCGCAATATTGTGGTAGTAGTGGGCAATCAGGCGGATCAGGTCAAACAATGCGTATCGGAATCCGCCTCAGTCTCGTTTGCTTATCAGGAGACCCCGCGGGGTACCGGCCATGCCGTGCAGTGTGCTTTGCCGGTGCTGGATGCCGGTATCGAAAATGTGCTCATTCTTTGCGGGGATGTGCCTCTTATTTCGGAGACGACATTAACAAGCCTGCTGCGTCTCCACGATCGGGCAGATAACGCTGTTACACTGCTCGCAGTCCAGCTTGACAATCCGGCCGGGTACGGGCGTGTTATCACCAATTCCGGAGGCCGGGTTCAGCGCATCGTGGAGGAGGCGGACGCGACAGCAGCAGAAAAAGATATTTGCACTATTAATTCAGGTATCTATTGCGTTCGCCGGAGTTTTCTGGAAAGCGCCATTCCCCGGCTGCGTGCGGACAATGCCCAGGCAGAAATTTATCTTACGGATATTATAGAAATTGCGACACGTGCTGAGGAGCCTGTCGGCATGATGGTAGCAGAGCGACCCGCGGAACTGCTGGGCGTAAATACTCCGGAAGATCTCAGGCGAGTGGAATCCCTGCTGTCGCCTGCGTGAAAAACCCTTGACTTTGGGGATTGTGAAGTATTATAGATATACGATATAGAGGTGAAAATTGGATAACGATGAGGTCATGCTCCAATTTGATGAGGTGGAACGCAAGATCGGCCGGCTGGTTGAGCAGTGCCGCTCGCTGAAGGCCAGAAATGCCGAGCTTGCCGAAAAAGTGGAGACTTTAGAGGAAGAGCTGAGAAAGAAAACCGAACAGGAAAATTCGTATTCGGAACAAAAAGCGCTGATCCGGTCCAAAATTGACGGGCTGTTATCGAAGCTGGATGAATTCAGTATCAATGATACCGATCAGCAATAATCCGGATAGGCAGGAATTGAACAGCGGGACTTTGTGGAACAGCTGATAACAATCGAACTGCTGGGGGAGAGTTTTCAATTTAAGGTTCATGAGGGAGATACCGATCCAGAAAGAATTGCCGATTACCTGACCCGGGAAGTGGAGCAGGTTTCCCAACAGTATCCGGAACATGTTCGGAAAACCAATAAACTGGCAATTCTGGTTTCTGCTGCTTTAAATATCACCAAGCAATATTTTGAAATGCAATCCGATCATTCGGAGTTTATAGCCGATGTGACCCATCGGACGTTCAGGCTGGATGATTTGCTAAGTAAATCTATATAGTTCGATTGTTTATCGCTTTCCATGGTGCTGAAGGATTTGACTGTTGGTAGGGGTGGACTTACTTTATATACGGAAAAGATTGCCCCTGCCGGGTGCGTGATTGAACAATGCCCCTTGACCCAACATGTATTATAAAGGGAGCCTTCACTGGTTTTGGTGTGCATGTTCTGCTCGGACAGAAAAGCCTAAAGAAGCTATAAGGCGCCCACTTGGTCGTAACTGGATCAAGGTTACTTCAACACGGCCGGGCGGGGGCTCTTTTTCTACCCGAAAGCATTTGCGTCTTATCTCCCTTCATTTCTGTCGGACCATCACTCCTCATCGAACTCCATAGCGAACCTCTATAACGCAATTCAGCGACGGAAAATCGTTTTGCCTGGATGCATCGGTTGCCACGGCAGACATCCGTCGGAAGGATAGTATCTTATACAAGGGAGTTATTCCATGGAAGGCGCGTATATACTGATGTTTATTGTTGGGGGAGTCCTCGGGTTTCTGGGCTCCCAGATGCTGCGCGAGCGCTTGGCCGGTCAAAAAATCAAGGATGCGGAGGAGAAGGCATCCATGATTATTGACTCCGCCGAACGGAAAGCCGATTCCCTGGTAAAAGAGGCCCAGCTCGAGGCCAAGGATCGGCTTTTTAAGATGAAGAGCGATTTCGATGCCGAAACCGCCGATTCCCGTGCTGAGCTAAAAAAGCAGGAGCGCCGGCTGCAGCAGAAAGAAGAGAACCTTGACAAAAAAAACGAGCAGATCCAACAGCAGGAACAGGAAGTGGAGCGCAGACAGAAAGATCTCCAGAAGCGGGACGCGGACCTGCAGAGCAAGGAAAAGCAGTATAATGAAATCATTGAGCAGCAGAGAAAACAGCTCGAGGAGATCTCGGGTCTGACCTCCGAGGGCGCCAAGGAACTGCTGCTGCAGTCAATGGAGAATGAAGCCCGTCATGAAGGGGCGAAGCTGGTCAAGCGGATTACCTCAGAAGCCAAGGAGAATGCGGACAAAGAGGCCAAAAAGATCATGGCCTCGGCGATACAGCGTTATGCCGGCGATTTTGTCGCGGAGCGAACCGTCTCGGTGGTGCAGCTGCCCGATGATGAAATGAAGGGCCGGATTATCGGCCGGGAGGGCAGAAACATCCGTGCCCTGGAGGCGGCAACAGGAATCGATCTGATTATCGATGACACTCCTGAAGCCGTTATTCTCTCCGGGTTTAATCCGGTACGCCGGGAAGTGGCCCGGATTGCGCTTACCCGGTTGATTGAGGACGGCCGCATTCATCCGGCGCGAATCGAGGACATGGTTCAAAAAGTCAATCAGGAGGTGGAGACGACCATAAAAGAGGCCGGAGATCAGGCTGCTTTTGATTTGGGCGTGCACGGGATCAGCAATGAACTGATTCGCTATCTGGGCCGGCTGAAGTATAGAACCAGCTATGCCCAGAATATGCTCCAGCATTCGGTTGAAGTGGGGTTTTTGTGTGGTGCCATGGCATCCGAGCTTGGCTTGAATGTGAA
>Ga0102934_1002275_pt1 | contig 13267 bp, 18 predicted proteins | sample SalPonR2_A_D1_MG_FD_78175 | JGI IMG/M metagenome (GOLD analysis project Ga0102934, IMG submission 78175) | Salt pond soil microbial communities from South San Francisco under conditions of wetland restoration - Salt Pond MetaG R2_A_D1_MG | ecosystem: Environmental > Aquatic > Marine > Intertidal...
GTAAATGATGTTCTTGAAACCTCGATTCCTGGAGTGTTTGCTGCTGGAAATGTGATTGCCATAAATGATTATGTCGATTATGCCTCAGATCAAGGTGAACTTGCAGCAATGGGCGCTCATCAATTTATTAAAAATAAGGGAATATCAAGATTCGATCGTATCTTGGTTGATCTGAAAGGTAACGGCCGACTTATTGTACCACAATACATCTCTGGAAATCGAGATGTTACTTTCTATTTACGGGTGAATAGACCACGGCCACGATCAACTATTCATATCAAAGAATTAGAAAAAACGATTAAAAAACAAGGTGTTACTCCTAGTGAGATGATAAAAATCTCATTAAAAAAAGAAGAACTCCAACATGTAAAAGATAAACTAACCGTGGAGATAAAATAATGAGTGAGGAGAAAACAGTTACCTGTATCATGTGTCCTCTTGGATGTAAGATACGAATAAATAAAAATGGGGAAACAGTGGAAATTAAGGGTGCAGGATGCGAACATGGAAAGGAATATGCCTTGCAAGAGATCACTACTCCCTCTCGTATCATCATGAGTGCTCTACCCTGTAAGAATAGTGATATTAGAACAATTACTGTTAAGACAAGTCAGCCAGTGCCAAAAGAAAAAACTCGAACGGTGATGAAACTCCTATCAACTATCGAAGTGACCGCCCCAATTCATGTTGGAGATCTCATAGTGAAGAATATTGGAGATTTGCATATTGATATCATTGCTACAAGAAACGCTAAAAGGTCTTAATGCCTTTTTATCCAGTCAACGATGGTGGTATGAAATGCTTCACCCCATTCAGGATCCTCAAATACTTCATGATACGCTCCTTTGAATTCTTTTAACTCTTTATCCTTACTTTGAAGCTTTGTCATGAATCGTTTTGCACCATGAATTGGTGTAACCTTATCATCTGATCCCACTAATACAAGGATCGGTGCTTTTAATGATCCTGCTTCTTTAAGTCCTTTTTTCATATTGGAAAAAAGCGTCTTTGTAAGGGAACCAGATATCCGATCATGGACAAGGGGATCATCAATGTAGCGTTGAACTGCATCCTTATCCCTTGAAATATCATGAGGGTTCAACCTATTGTTAGTAGTTAAACTTGGAAAAAGGAATCCGGCGATTTGGGCAAAAAAGACATGAAACGATGTGATATTATCTGCATGGGCCAATGGTGGGGAGGATACAACGATTCCTTTGATGGAATTAGGATATTTTTCAGCATATCGAATGCTAGTGATTGCTCCAAGACTATGTCCAAAGAGAAATGGTTTCTCACCAATTTCTTCTCTTAATTCCTTTATTATTTTAATTCCTTCATCAATTGATGAATGTCCTCTTTTTCCATCACTTCTACCATGCCCTGGCCAGTCGAAGGCGTAAACAGCATATCCTTCTTTGTTAAGCATTGAGATTAGTTTATGATATCGTTTGCTATGCTCGCCAAGGCCATGAACTACAATAACCCAACCCTTTGACGGCGTTCCAAATTTCTCCTTATATAACATGGTGAAAACTAAGATAAGAACAATATGATAGCATTTAAATTTTATCTATAAATAAAAAAACTGTAATGGTTTTTCAGCAATTCCATTCAACGAAAATTGAATAAAACAATTAGTTGGCATGGTTGATTCTAGGGTAGTCCAGGAGATTTCTACGTCATGTTTATCCTTATTTTTTGCTTTCATAGTGAGCGATGCCTTTCCGAATAAGAATGTGACAACTCAACACTCGTTCCAAAACGAATATGGTCCCTGCCGATCACTATCAGCCTTATTACCCCATTCTACAAAAATCATAGTTTTCACCATCCATGGCACAAACCCTTTCACTAACTCTTTTCAGTTTTCTTGACATCAACTTTTTTCAATTCTTGCTGCATAATCTATGTTCAATATTAGCCGAATGAAAGCGTTCTAACGTTAACATTATAAAAAGGACCAAGCTAAGAAAAGAATAACCATATTTTTTTAAAAAGTGTTAAAGAGTGATCATTTCCCATCCAATGTTTCCTTCATGTGCTCGTACCATTCATCGATACAGGATCTCATTTCATTTTTCACATGAGTAAGTTCATTACATGAATATACATGGTAATATCCTCCCTTGGTCAGTGTTTTTGTTTTTTTGATGCAAAGTCCGCTTTTTGATAATCGTTGTAAGGATCGATAGATAGTGCTTCGTTCTTTATTCAATTTTTTTGCAACGTGTTCCACATCGCATTTACCATCGTTTTTTACCACTTGATAGACTTCGACATCGGAGTGATTAAGATCTGAAACACAATTGAGAATATCTATACAGGAAGGTTTTTTGTTTTTCTTTTGTGTTTTCATCAAGGATCAAAATTATATATGTTTTTCATTCTTTATAATGGTTGTGTATAAAAATTGCACAAACAATATAAGTTGTAACTTGATTTCAATAATGGTGAAACTGTATGGAATCTTGTGAAAAGGTAGTTGAACAAATAAAAAAGTTAGAAGAGGCAAATAAAAACTATTTGGAATCCCAGAAAAAAATGATAGATGATATCACTAAAAAACAGGATTTCTGTGACAGCAGAGATCTTTCTATGGATCACTACAAAGAATTTCTCGATGAACTTTATACCTTGTTTTCAATGGTTTAAGATATCATTTCTTCTTCTAATCTTTTTAAAGTAACATACATATGAAAATGTATTTACATAGCAATGAATAAAAAGATTCATATATTATAACTTTCTTTTACATATTAAAGATGATGATAGTATGACAGACCGACTCATCAACATCATGGTATCAACCTTTGATCTAACTCGAACCGATGCAGAGATACTACAAGCACTCATCCAACAAAAAAGTGGAATGCTTATTTCAGATCTCGTAGAAACCATAAAAAGATCAGAACGAACCATCAGACAACGAATATCAACACTGCTTGACCAAGGCATCTTACAAAAAGAAATAGAAGTTCTTAAAAACAAACGACTTGCCTACCGATATAACATTAAATCCAAAGAAAAACTGATTGCAAAAGCAAAAAAACACTTACTCAATAAAGTTGGAGAACTCAATGAATTAGACTAAAACATCTGTTTTCACAGTCATCATCATATGCAAAAATAAGGGAGTGAATCTATGGATACAGTAACCACCCTGCAAACATTGCGGGCCACCATAGGAAATCCTGCATCCAGAGCTATTATCAAGGAATTATCTCACTTCTGTCCAACCTGTCAAAAAAATCGCATCGAAGTCGCATTAGAGATTTATACTGGACAGCGTACAGATGCTTGTCTCAAATGCAAGCTCGCAGAAAAAACTCTTGCTCCATTAATCTCACAGGGAGCAAAAGCCTTTGGTGTGTCAAAACAAGAAATGAAAGAAAAATTTTCAGATGCTTCGTGGAGAAAAGCACTTGTAAATGTGATCATTGGCATCGGTAATTTCGGTATTAGAAAACCGTTTGTACCAGGTTCTCCTTTTCTGGTTGTTTGGGATGTCACCTATGCCTGCAACCTTAACTGTAAACATTGTTATGCAAGTGCAGGAAAAAAACTTGCTGATGAACTAACCACTGAAGAAGCAAAACAGGTTATTGATCAACTTGAGAAAGCATCTGTTCCGATCATTGCGTTTTCAGGAGGTGAACCATTAGTTAGACCCGATATTTTCGAACTTACAAAATATGCTCATGACAAAGGTATCTATGTGGCTATTGCCACTAATGGAACGTTGATCAGTAAGAAAAAAGCTAGAGAAATGAAACACGCAGGCATTAAATTCGTTCAAATAAGCCTGGATGGAAGTAAGAAAGAAACTCATGATGCATTTAGGGGAATCGATGGGGTATTTGACGAAGCGATCCAAGGAATTAAAAATGCAGTCGCTGAGGATTTTTTCGTAAATGTTGCAACTACAGCAACCCAATATAATTATCAAGAAATATTAGATATCCTTGAATTGTGCAAGCATCTTCATGTGAAGTGGTTCATGATGTATAATTTTGTTCCAACTGGAAGAGGAGAGTTCATTGCAAATAATGATTTAACCCCTGAACAACGTGAAGAATTGTTGACCATGCTTTGGAACAAACTTCAAACAGAAAAGGAAATCAATGTACTCTCAACCGCTCCTCAATTCGCACGAGTTGCAATTCAACAAGAAAAATCAAATGATCACAGGGTGATCCCCACTCATTTTTACAATCCGGAATTTTCCGATAAACTTGTTAATCTCGCTGAATTCATTGGAGGATGTGGTGCGGGTCGATTTTATATGGCCATCCGACCAAATGGAAACATTGAACCCTGTGTTTTTTTTCCACTCACTCTTGGAAATATGAAAACAGATGATTTTGAAACACTTTGGCAAACGCATCCCATTCTTAAAGAATTACGCAACAAGGATTTAGAAACGGGAAATTGCGGTAATTGTGAATATAGATATTACTGTGGTGGATGCCGAGGCAGAGCATATGGGTATTTACATGATTATCTTGGAGAAGACATAGGATGTATCTACAATAAAAAGACCTATGAAGACTATATCCGATCAGTGAAATAATCTATCACTTCAGTCCATAAAAACAATAATGGATTGAAAAAAATTTTGAATCTATCATAACCATAAAAAAGGAGGTATGACATACAGGGTATGAATTCAATGGGTTGGTGATACTTGTTGGAACCACATTCAGAAGAAGAATTACAATATTTACGTTACCTCATTAGAAAATATGTGCCAGGCCTAAAGAGTCAAGGAAGGGAAATGCCAACAGTGATGTTTAGAGAACAATTTACGGATCAGGAATAATGAAGGTTCATTTTAAAGAGGCAAATGTCATTTTAGCATTTTGATAAAATGCGCTAAAATCTTTAATAATAGTAAAAAACAAAGTATAACTTAGCAAATCCTTGGTGGAGGCAGCTCATACCATGTTAATACCAGGTTCAGATGAAGAAAAACAATATCTTGAATACTTGCTCAATAAACATAAGAAAAAAGGTAAAGGTAATCAGTCTTCAGACTCTGTGGATTTGGAAGAAGATTCAGATCTTTGATTTTTTGTGATTATTTTTTGAATAACAGTGATAATTTCATATAATGATGAATATCCATCAGAAAATACGTGATCATATCTGTTTAATCCTAAAAAGATCATGTTCATTTTTTTCGCAAATACTTTATCAGAAACGCGATCCCCGATGTAAAAAAAGGTGTTGGCAGAAAGGTTTGGCGCTAATTTTTTCCAGAGTAATGGATGCGGTTTTAATCGGAAGATGTCTTCATACTTAGCACTTCTTCCAACTCCTGCAGTAAACATGTGTTTGAGGTTAAATTGTATAAGAAAGTCATCGACTACTTCTTGAGGACTGTTACTTAAGATTGCAAGTTCAGCTGTTTGATGTAATGAGGATATGCTTTTTACATCTGGAAATGGTTGAATTAGATTTGACTTAATCGCTTCACGTTTTCTTTTTGTGTAGTAATGATTACGTATCTTCCATAATTCTTTGACATCAACTTGAAAATAAGATGCAATCTCTGGGAATTTTGAAAGATTCTTTCTATCAAGCATGGAAAGATTTTTTTCAGTTGTTTCAATGTTAAATGATTGTAAGGTATCAATCAGTGCTTGTTTCATCCAAGTCATATTAGATTCAGAATCAAGGAGTACGCCGTCGAGATCAAAAATGATGGCAAAAGTATTATGTGTCATAAGAGTTCAGCCAATTGTCTTTTCATGACATATTTGCTATTTGTTTCTTATGTGTTCCTATTCATCCTTTTGCAACCCACTGTTTGCTATAGGGTTAACTGTAATCCTACGCCACAATCAAATGCGCTTTCGGAAAGCATATCTTTGATTTCTTTTTTAAATGCTGTGCAATGACAAGGATAGATAAAAGCTAGGGGTTTTAAGAGATTAAAATCTGCAAATCCATGAAACCCTCCGATAATACCAATTACTTCTTCTTGTTTTTTTGCTGCTTTTAAAATGTTTCCAACACCAGGATGAGAACAACCGGTTAACACGACTAGTCCTTTTTTTGTTTCTAAAAGAAGAGATTGCTCATCAACAGGACTCCCAGAGAGTCTTCCTGTTGAGATGATGTGTGGTGTAATCTGAATGGGTGCACTTACTTTTTTTTCGATGATAGTTGAACCCAATCCAACTGGTTCCAATCGATAGATCGTAGGATTAGTAAGATGATTGAGAAGTTGAGATAAACCTCCATTATGATCGTAGTGTTCATGGGAGATGACCACAGTATCAATACTTGAGGGATTTATATTAAGCAATTTCATATTTTCTAGTAATATATTTCCATCAGTACCCGTATCAAAAAGAATGTTTTTTTCTTCTGTTTCGATAAGGCAAGAAAAACCATGGTCTGAAGTACCAGGGTTATCCTTGTAGATCTCATTATCATAAACAATGGTTAATTTCATATTTTTTCCTCCTTTTTATTAGCTAATAATATCATCCACTTTTTGTGTGAGATGATCATGGGTGTATTCATTTGGTTCAACAGGTGATTTTCTTTCATCTTTTGAGGAGGTCAAGGGCAATGTAAAGTAAAAAGTGCTTCCTTTTCCAAGGCCTTTGCTTTCAACCCAAATCCGGCCACCATGCTTTTCCACTATTCGTTTACAAATGGTTGTTCCTAGTCCGCTACTATCAAAATCATGTCTGCTTCCATCGGCTTTATAGTACTCGTCAAAGATTTTCTCCATTTGTTCCTTTGTCATCCCTATACCAGTGTCACTGATAGATACTTCAACGTTACCTTCATTTTTAATAGCCTTTATGGTGATTATACCTTGCTGTTCAGTGTATTTAACTGCATTATTGAATAGGTTATTGAGTAGTTCTTGGAGTTGTAATTTATCAGCATTAACCGTAATTTGAGTTGGGACTTGATTATAAAAGGAAATGTTCTTTTCTTCAAATAATAATTTGTTTGATTCTGCGATTTCTGTTATTTCATCATGTAACTGTAAATCTTTAAAATGAAACTCGTTTTTTTGTGAATTTAGTTTTGCTAATTTGATAGTTTTAACTACCAAATTTTTCATGTAATTTGTTGATCGCATGATAGATTTTAGGATTTCAAGTTTCTTTGGGTCGTGTTCTTTTTTGATTAAAATCGGAAGTAAATTGATCATGGGACCAAGCGGGCTTTTGAGATCATGGCCGAGTTGATTGATTAATTCATTTTTTTGTTCGATAAGTTTTTCAATTTCTTCGGTTCTTTGAACTACGAGATCTTCCAGGTGGATATTGAGGTTTTTCAATTCTTTTTTTGCTTGTGTAAGTTCTTGGTTGACCGATTCGAGTTCTTTTTTACTTTGAATGATGCGATATCGTTTGTTTTTTTCAAGTTCAGATTGGTAATATGAGGAGATGATTGCAAGAAATGAAATACTTCCGAAAAGGAGGAAGGGGCCAAAAAAGATGTTTTGTAATGATATGGTTTGGAAAGCAAACGGTAGCATCAATAATCCGGCGCCAAGGCTTAGCGAAAAGTAAATGCTCCATTTGATTGGTAAAAAAAATCCGGATAATAAGATGGGAAAGATGAGAAGAATTAAAATGTTTACATCTTCTGAAGAATAATATGGATTTAATCCCATGAAATTTGTGATTGCAGATGCCAAAATCACTAGTGATAAGGAGGAAATGAAGAGCACTGATGAACTAAGAAAATATGTTTTGATGTTTAAGATCAGAGCAATGGTAAGGATGAAAAGCATTCCAATTGCAAAGTAGATGTTTAGAAGTGATATTGTTGAGAACCATCCAAGAATGATAAAAAGGAGATCTAAAATGATCATGAATAAAATTGTTAAGCTAAGAAGTTTTTTTCGAGAGGGCACGCTGTTAATAAAAGTTTCATCCAGGCTATTGGATGATGGATGAGTTTGAATATCTCCCTGTTCTTTGATATATTCTGCCAAGTATGTTGTTCCCTCTTAAATAGTAAGATTTTTCCTTTTACTTACCATCCTATTTCCATATGAAATAACTATAAATTTTCTTGGAAACGTATATCCCATTAAGCTAATGTTTTATTCTTCTTAAACATTTTTATTTAAATATACAAGGATCAGTTTTTCACTTATTCTTCAACTGTTGGTCAAGTGAGCCATCTGGAAGCATCCAATCTTCATGGTATTCATTTTTTTCTTCTTTTTGATAGCGAATGCAGGTTTCCCAGTCACCATAGCAATAGAGTTCTCTCCATTTTTTGTCTAAGAGTCCTTGTTCGTAATAATACTTCATTGGGCAGACTAAAGCCCATTTACAAGGATGAGAAAACACAGATAGCTTCTGATAATTTTGTTCTAATATTGGTTGTAACGATTCATCGTGAAGTATTGCTGCGGGATGTTGTACGGGATAGATTTTTTGTTTTTTTATGTAGAGAAGAGTTCCATATAATTTGTAGAACTCATGTTTTGATGGGATTTTTTGATTATATTTTTGTAAAAGGTATCGTGTTGCATAATGCCCCATGGGGATGAGCAATGCAGGTTTTATAATGTCGATTTCCCGATCCAAATAATGGCGGCATGTTTCGATTTCTTCAGCTTTAGGTTTTCGATTTTTTGGAAGATGACATTTGATTAGATTGGTCATGTAGATTTGATCACGTGATACATCTGCGATAGTTAACAGATTATCAAGAACTTTCCCAGATGGTCCTAGAAACATGGTTCCTTTTTCATCTTCAACTTCGCCAGGAGCTTGGGCGATAAGAAATAATCGTGCATTTGGATTTCCTTCTCCGGGTAATGCATGGCTTCGCGTATCTGCTAATCTGCATCGTTGACAGGTTTGGATTTGTTTCTTTAACTGATTGAGTTGTTGTTTTTTATCCATCTCTTTAGGATACTCCTTAGATTGCCATGGTTTTGAGTTTTTTATTCGATATGGATATGATGTTGTTTGAGTTTGATCCATACGCGTTCATCGATTCCAATGAGGTTGCCGCAACTGCAGCGAACATATTTTCCATCTTTGATACTGTTATCTTTAAGGATTCTTTTTTTCCAGCAGTGCCACACTCTTCCTTTACCGATTTTAACATATGAAAAGATTTCTTTTCCGCATTGATTACATTGAATGGAAAGCGTTTTCCTCCTCATGGTGTAAAAAGAACGGAGGTTACAATATTAAAACATTGGTAAAATATGAATGAAAAAATGGTGTTTTTTAGGAGTATTTATCAAGATATTTGTTGATGACGTCTTTGAGTTCACCAACTGATTGAGCACCAGTTGCACTGGCTATTTTTTCTCCGTAACGGAAGATGCCAAAATGAGGAAGACCGCGAATATTGTATTTTTTTGCGATTTCTTTTTCCTTTTGCGTGTTTAATCTGCCGAAGGCTACTTTTCCTTGGTAGATTCGTTCTAATCGGCGGAGTCTGGGAAGCATGGTTTTACATGGTTTGCACCAGGGAGCCCAAAAATCAATGAGGGTCAGTGGATATTTATCGGTGAATTCATCAAAGGTTTCTTTGCTAAGTTCTTCAACATGTTTTGGCCAATCTGATTTTTTTAAAGCAGGACGGTCTGATTCGCTTTTCTTGGTGAGTTTATCAAAGAGTTTTATCATGTTTTCACAATTCCTGTGTTTTTGGATTTATTTGTATTAGGTTTTTTGTGATTATCATTTGTTTATGGGTTTCATCCTTTATAACGATTGTGCATAATATTTACACAACCAAAACTGCTTTTCAACGTTTAAATCAGTAAAAAAATACTCTAACGTTTAGTTTCTATATGGAATCACACAAATAAACTGTAAAAGTTCACTACCAGTATTTACAAACTGATGCCATTCCATTGCCGGAACAAAGATAACATCGCCCTGTTTAAACGCGTCTTTACCTTCTTTATCTCGAAGTTCTCCAGATCCAGATACAATAAAGACTTCATGTTCCCAATCATGCTGATGCAATGGAGTACACCCACCAGGTTCAACGTCAAATAACCGCATCGTAAAATTCTTAGCTCCATCCTTTTTAGTAATCAACCAACGAATCTTTGCGTCTTTTGCTCCTTCAACATCAACATCTTCAGCTTTCACATCAGTGTAATGAACATGTTTCATCATGATTCAACTCTGAAGAAAAGATACTGCACTTGTTTTTATGATTTATGGTTCCTCATCTGACAACTCTAATAATTGAGATAATGATTCCCATGCTTGATTAATCGATGAAGTAACATTGCCCTTATCATATTCAGGAATTGCTTTTTCTTCAATCATCGCTTTTGTCACCAAGGTATCATATGGAACTGATCCTAACAATGGAATATCATGAGTTTCACAGAATGATTTGATCTCATCTGTTTTCTTTGGATTAATATCCCTTTTATTAATGATCACTGCTTGTGGGATTTCAAAATGATTTGCTACATCAATAACGCGCTTGAGATCATGAATCCCAGAAAACGTTGGCTCTGTGACAATCACTACTAAGTCAACACCCGTAATCGCACTGATCACTGGGCAACCAACACCAGGCGGTCCATCGATTAACACCACATCTTTTTCTTTTTGTTGAGCAACGTCCTCAGCATGATGACGTACTTCAGTAACCAGTTTTCCCGATGATTCCTCAGCGGTGTTCAACCGAGCATGAACCATAGGACCAAACCGGGTTTCAGATTCAAACAACAACCCAGAATCTCGTTGGATCATTGTTGCTGCATCAACCGGACACACGAGTTCACACACCCCACACCCTTCACATGCTTCATATTTCACCGTGACCTCATCAGTGATAGCATCGAACTGACAGTGATTAACACACTCCATGCATTTGATACATTTTTCTTCATCGATGCTAGCAACAGGAAGCCCGTGAAATCCAACTGTTTTTTTTACAACGGGTTTTAAGATCAAATGCAAATCCGCTGCATCAACATCACAATCCGCTAGTACTGCCTGCCGAGCTAACGCAGCAAACGCTGCAGTGATCGTTGTTTTTCCTGTGCCTCCTTTACCACTAATAATGGTTACTTGTTTCATGAAGAAACCTCCTGCTCAATCCGATCTAATAATTCTTGAAACTGCTGTTTTAAATCAGGCATATGAGTAACAAAGGGTTCTCCATCTGAATACCATGAAGCAATGCGAGTGTCATGCGGAATCTTTAGTAAAACGGGAATGTCTTCTTGTTGACAATATAGTTCAACTCGTTTATCGCCCACACCATCCCGATTGATGACCACGCCAAAAGAAAGTTTCATTTTTCTAACGACTTCAACAGCAAGTTTTAGATCATGAAGGCCAAACGGAGTTGGTTCAGTCACGAGGATAACATAATCAGTATCCTCAATTGCTTCCATCACCGGACAAGAGGTTCCAGGGGGTGCATCAATAATAACGGTTTTATCTGGATTAATTTCTCTTTTGACTGCTTTAATCACTGGTATTGCTTGACTTTCACCAAGATTCAAATCACCTTCCACAACAGAAACACCATCTTGTTCTCCTCTGCGAAGCATCCCTACTTCTCGATTCCGCCAACCCACTGCATCAACTGGACACACAAGTTCACATCCTTTACAAGAATGACACAGATCAGCAAACACCAATACGTTATCAGGAACTACGGCAAGTGCATTATACGCACAAAACTTGCTGCATTCTCCACAATATGTACAGCGATCCTTATTGATCTCAGGAACAGAAACAGTTACTTTTCTTTCTTCTGAAAACTTGGTATGTAAAAACAAGTTTGCATTCGGTTCTTCAACATCAGCATCTAACAATTGTGCATCATCTGCACTTAATGCTAGATTAACCGCTACTGTTGTTTTCCCGGTGCCTCCTTTCCCACTAGCAATAGCAATCTTCATTGTTTCACCTTCAACACCATGGTACCAACATCAATCCCAATGTTACTGGCAACAAGCGGACATTTCACCATTAACAAAAAAAAGATTTCTCGGTTAATTTCACTTAATGATTCATAATTTCCTTGACCTTTGGATATCACTAGATCGGCATGCTCAATCAACTCTTTTAACTCAGTAGACATATTTGAAAGGACTAGACCTGGAGCTGAATAAGTAGCATCTTTATCACCTGCGATGATATCTGCATATGCATCTATGCCCGCATATACTGCATCATCTGCTGTTGCATCATTAATGATCGGATACTGTTTCACAACATAGGTAATATGACGTTTTTCATGGTTTAATTGTTCAAGAAGCAATCGATCAAAAAAGATTTCACCGGTGTTATCAGCTAAATACACGATTGTTTTTGCATTATTCACTCGTCGCTTAAATGATTCAAAACCCGTATCATCAAATGGTTTATGGGCAATATTATCTATCATGTCTTTAATATTCATTCGATTCATGGTCCCAAAATCAATCACGTTCCCAATGATTGCTAGTTTTGCAGCCATTAACAAGGAATCATCACTTTGTTCAACCATTTTTTTCAACGTTGGATACTGATCTTTTGCATGTTGATTTGCTTCATGTTTCACTTTTTCATAAGGATCGGTGTTACCTGTAACTGTTCGGATGATATGATGAACATGTTGTGAGATTTCAGGTGGTGAATTAGTAAAATCTATGGTTTGTAAATGATCCATGACCTTTTTCATTACTTCTTCATGTTTTTTTTCATCACTAGTTGCCATGCGTGCGGCTTCAAGTGATTGATGTAAAAAACAAGGGATACAATCAAGATGAGTCTGCATATCTACTTATGCCTCCTATTATTATTCAAATAAAAATGAGATAAATGAGATTAGTGATGATGGTGATGTCCACCAAAGGTATGTTCCTGACAACCATCGGCCATGGTTGCCTGTTGTAAGGTTCCTTGTTTATAAGCCGTGAGTGCATCACGGACTTTTCCTGATGCTCCAACGTACACATCAATACCTATTTGTTCGAAAAGATTAATGGCTCGTCTACCTAGACCAGAACAAAGCATCACACACACTCCTTCTTTTTTTAAGAGTTCAGGTGGTTCAAGAGTTCCACCCATGTGATGACTGGTATTAGCAATGACATTAACCTCATCAGTTTCTAGATCAACGATGGTATAATGAGTTACTCGGCCGAAGTGTTGACCGACTTGTTCATCTAAGCCTTTTTCTCCCATTGATGGAATTCCAACTTTCATAACAATCACATCTTATCTTCGACGACCACGACCGCCACCCATACCATGATGGGAGCCAACCGTAGACATATCAGTTTCTTCTAATA
>Ga0102934_1002276_pt1 | contig 13263 bp, 18 predicted proteins | sample SalPonR2_A_D1_MG_FD_78175 | JGI IMG/M metagenome (GOLD analysis project Ga0102934, IMG submission 78175) | Salt pond soil microbial communities from South San Francisco under conditions of wetland restoration - Salt Pond MetaG R2_A_D1_MG | ecosystem: Environmental > Aquatic > Marine > Intertidal...
GTAGTAATATGGATTGGGAGGGCTCATGTGAAGATCAGGATGGTCCTTATGGAGGATGTAATTGGTATGAGGACATCGATTATATTGATAGAGGAATTAAAGCAGAAGCTTATGGAAAGGGAGTTGAGATATACCCTCAAACCAATTCAGATAAATATTGTGATGAATATGGTAATAATTGTGTTAGGACAAGACCAAGTAGTGGTATTTATGATAGAGGAGGAGATAGTGGACAAGTTCATGATACTCAAAAAGTTAGAGACCAAAGTTGGTGTTCATGTCCTGATGGCTATTATGTTTATAAAATTAAAATGTCAAACTATGCGGACCATGGGATTAGGCCTCTTTGTTCTTGTAAGAGATTACCTGTTACGAGAAATTAGATTTTAATCAGTTTTTAATTTTCTAAAATTATGATAAAATCATAGTTTTTTCTGTTGTCTTTTTTATTTATCTCTTTTTATTTTCTTAATGTTATTTTTTATCTCTATTTTTTTGTGTCCTTTATTTATTGCTTTATCTTATTTTTTCCCGAGAGAAATATTTATAAATAAAAATCCCTTTTTGTTTTTATAACTTAATAATTATTATTAAAATGGTGAATAAAAAAAAGAGGAAAAAGGATTTTGGTTTTATTGTGGTTTTTTTATTAATAATTGGTTTATTTTTTATTTTTAACACTAATCTTGTTAAAGCTTCTCCTGATGATGCTTATTGGAGTAGTACAAACCCAGCAACAGGAGTTACAGAAATAAATAGTGTTACTATTTTAGAAACTCCTCATCCACAGGATGGATATTATTATTTAGTTATTGAAAATGTTCAGGATTTTGGTTTTGAACCTTGTGGAAGTGAGGAAAATCCTGGTTGTGTTTATTTTGAACTTATAGAAGAAGATGGACAGGATAATGACCTTTCTAATGATGATATAATAAGAACAAATAAAACAGGAGGAGAGTATGGTGATTTTCCAGATACTGGTGCTAGACCTGAATTAAAGGGATGGGTAGATGGTAGTGGAAGAGCAATAACTAAAATTAACCTTACATTTGATGATTTTGATGATTCTACAGGTCCTGAAGAAAATTCAGATAGCGATCTTGATTATGAATTTTATTTTACTTTAAATGCAAGTTTGTCTTGGTTGACTGAGGATTGGGAATATAAAGATTTACCTATTTTAAATGCAAGTTTTTATTTTGAAGAAGAAAGTTTTTGTGATGAAAGTGATTATACTGATTATGATAATAAAGATACATGTGAAAGTAATCTTTGTGATTATAGTTATGACGGTTGTGAAGAAGAATTTTTAAGTTTTCAATGGAATGAAAATAATCAGAAGTGTGAGCCAGAATGTTCAGGAGTTTCTTTTTGTGATACTTTTGAAAGTTATTCAGATTACCTAAATGAATCAGCATGTGAAAACAATATTTGTGATGCAGAATATAATAATTGTGGAGAAAATGAAACTTTTGAAGGTTTTTCCTGGAATTCACAATCTGGAGATTGTAATGCTGTTTGTCAAAAAATTCCAGGAGTGTGTAATGAATCAGAGAGTTGTTGGTATATGAGGGACTTTTGTACTGATTCTTGTGAATGTGAAGAAGGATATGAAATTAAATATCTTCAAGATGGAGAGAGAGCTGGTTATTGTGTAGAAACCCCTTCAGAACTTTGTATTCCTGGAGAAGATGAATGCTGGGTTACAGGAGACCATTGTTCTTCTAATTGCCAATGTACCCAAGGAGAACCCACAGGAAATGGGGGTTGTGATGGTAATGATGGTTGTAATGTTTCAGATGACTGTTGGCTTCAGGGAGATAATTGTAATTCTTCTTGTATGTGTGAACCTGGTTTTGAGATTCAATACACTAGAGGAGGTGATAAAACAGGTTATTGTGTAAATGTTTCAGAAGATATTTGTACACCTCAAGAAGATAGTTGTTGGAAAATGGGAGAAGATTCTCATTGTAATTCTTCTTGTATGTGTGAACCTGGTTTTGAACCATATGTATTAAATAGTGTTAATCAAGGTTATTGTGTTAAAAAAGGTTTATCTGAACCTTATGTGAGATGTATTCATAAAGATAAAACAACAGATGATTGTAGAGATGGATTATTAAATTATACTTGGACTGCTGAATTAAAATGGGGAGAAGGAAATATTTTTACAGATTATGGTTGTACAGACACTTCTTGTTGTGAAAGTAATTATGGTTATGAATATACTTATTCACAAGAAGCTTGTCGTTACGACCCAAACAATATTCAACAAAGTTGCCAGGGTGGAAGCGAGGTAAGAGCTTGCCCAGAAAATCATGTAAATGTTCCTTTTTTTAATATATATAATTTAGTATTTACATTATTGTTTATAGGAATAATGTATTACTTTTTTTGGGATTCTAAAAAAAGAAAATTAAGTTTTAATAAAAAATAAGGAGAAGGTTTTTATCAGAATATTCTTAGGGGAAAGTTTTAATATTCTTCTTTGTTATGATATATCATAATTGATTTTCTTTTTCTAAAAGAAAATCTACAGTGTAAAAGAAAACTAAATCAAAGATTAAATCAGAATGAAACCCTTAATACCTTCACACCGTGAAAAAAAGAGATATTTATTAGTTAAATGTGATAAATGTAAAAGTATTAAAGAAATAAAACAAAAAGTAAAAAAATCAATTGAAGAATTTTTAGGTATTTTAGGAATGACAAAAACCTCATTAAGATTTATTGAATCAGGATTTTTTAAAAAAGAAAAATTTTATTGGGTTATTATTTGTATTAATAAAGAAATGTTAGACAAAGTAAGAGCTAGTTTTTGTGTTTTTAAGAATCAAAATATTAGTGTGATAAATGTTTCTGGAACCTTGAAAAAATTAAGAAATAAGATTGAAAATAAAGAATAATTAATTATAAGAATCTATTATAAAAATTCTTATAAACTAGATTAGATATAAAATTTTATGAAAAGTTTAGTTAGAAAATTGTTTTATCCTAAAAAAGATTATGTGAGGATATTTGAAAGTTTTAATGATGAAGATTCTCTTAATGAATTTTTTTATGAAGTGAATAAAAAAGGAGGTAGGATAATAAGGATACAGGAAACAATATATACAGAACAAAATACATCTTTTGAGGAAAAAGGATATAATTCAGGTGAATTTGCAAAGTCAATCAATCCAACAATACATGATAAAACTTTGGTTCATTATAGATGTCATGAAAAAATTGATTGTCTTCTTCAGGCAGAAAAAGGGATGATAAAAAAAGCAGAAGAGGAAAAAATAAAACATTATAAAGAAAGAAGCAAGAAAGCTGTTAAGGAATTAAAAAAGCAAGAATTTGAGAAAAATGAAAATTATGACAGTAAAAAGAATCATTTCAATGGATCAGGGTTTAGCTCTTCTATAACTGTTGAAAATGATATTTTTTAATTTTCAGATACTAAATCAACATCTCATTTTTTCTTAAGAAAAACTTTATAAATGCCTTTAAATTAAATAAATTAATATAGATAAATAAGAAACAGAGATTATGATTTTCTCTTTATAAGATGGATATGTCAATGGATATGCAACACCAGGCAATGGGTTATGACAGGACTGCAACAATGTTTTCTCCAGATGGGCATTTATTGCAGGTAGAATATGCTGAAAAAACTGTTCGTTTAGGTGTATCAAGTATTGGAATGGTTACAAAAGAAGGAGTTTTTATAATAGCAGACAGAAGAATTGATGATAAACTAGTTGTTCAGGATTCAGCTAACAGAGTTCATGAAATTGATTCCCATGTAATTGCAAGTGTTGCAGGAATAACTTCTGATGCAAGAGTTTTAATTGAAAAAGCACAGGTTTTAGCACAACAAAATAGAGTTACTTATGATTCTCCTGTAGAGCCTGAATTAGTTATAAAGGAAATTTCAAATATAAAACAACAATTCACTCAATACGGAGGTGCAAGGCCTTTTGGTGTTTCAATGATGCTAGGAGGAGTTTATAATAATAAACCCCAATTATTTGCAAGTGACATAACAGGTAATTATTTTGGATATCATGCACATGCTATTGGAGAAAATGACGAAAAAATAAAAGAAAAATTAAGAGAAAAATACAAAAAAGACATGACCCTAAAACAAGGAATTAAGCTAACTTTAGATATTTTTAAGGAGATAAAAGGAAATAATTTTGATATTAATAAATATGAGATGATTAATGTTCCATTAAATGAAAAATTAAAAAAATATGAAGGCGATGAAATTAATAATTTAATAAAATGACTACAACAACAGCGAGAATAAAAAAACAAGGCAAGCATTTTGAGGTTATAGTGGATCTTGATGATGCAATGAAATTTAAAAAAGGAGAATCTGATTTTCTTGAGCCTGAAGGAGATGCTGTTTTTAGGGATTCTAAAAAAGGAGAGGCCCCCCCTCAATCTGAATTAGAAGAAGCTTTTGGAACCACTGAACCAAGTGAAGTTGCTAAAAAGATTGTCAAGGAAGGAGAAGTTTTACTTACAGGAGATTATAGGGATGCTGAAAGAGAGAAGAAATTTAAACAAGTTGTTGATTTTTTATCAAGAAATGCTATAAACCCACAAACAGGTCATCCTCATACAGGGGAAAGAATTAAAAATGCCCTTGAACAAGCTAATGTTAATATAAAAAATCAACCAATTGAGTCACAAATAAGTGATATAATTAAACAACTTGAAGAAGAAATTCCTTTAAAACTGGAAACAAAGAGAATAAGAATCAATATTCCTGCTATGTATACAGGAAAGGCTTATGGGGTTGTTAATCAATATAAGGAAGCAGAAAATTGGCAAAATGATGGTAGTTTAGAAGTCACAGTAAATGTTCCTTCTGGAATTATTATGGACTTTTTTGATAAATTAAACTCAGTAACACATGGGGCTGCTACAACAGAAGAATTAAAGGAATAATCCAAAAGATATAAAAAGAATCAAAAAATTAAATTAAAATGGTAGAAGAAACACAGAAAAATGAAACCCAGAAAAGAGAAGTAGTTGTTCCTGGGGAAATAATAGTACAAGGAGATGATTTTCTTCCTGGAGATGGGACTAAAAAACAGGAAGAAGGAATAATGGCTTTGAGATATGGGTTAGCAGATAAATCAGATAATCTTGTGAGAGTTATTCCTTTATCAGGACCATACAATCCAAGAGCAGGAAATGTAGTTATAGGAAAAGTTGTAATGCTTACTGAAGGAGGATGGGTTATTGATATAGGTACTCCGAAAACTGCTTTTTTATCTTTGACAGAAGTTCCAATGTATGTTAATAAGAATGCTTTAGATGAGGTAATGGATTTAGGAGATATGGGTATTTTTAAGATTACAGGATTAGGAAGATTGGGTGCTTCACTAAGTATAAAATCAGGTTTTTTTGGGAAAATAAATGAAGGAATTGTGTTTAAAATAAACCCTCATAAAGTTCCAAGAATAATTGGAAAAGAAGGAAGTATGATAAAATTAATAAAAGAAAGAACAGGATGTAAAGTAACAGTAGGACAAAATGGTGTTGTTTGGATTAAGGGAGATGAAATAGATAAGGAATTATTTGCAAGAAAAGCTGTTGAGTTTGTTGCAGATAAATCATATATAGAAGGATTAACAGATAAAGTAGAGCAATTTTTTAAAGATCATGGGATTGAACCTAGTGAAACTGAAACAGAAAATAAGGAAAATTCAGAAGAAAATAAATCAGATGAAGAAAAGAAAGAATAATAAAAATCAATAAAATGGCAGAAGTAAAAAGACCAGATGGAAGAAAGAAAGATGAATTAAGGGACTTTTCAGGAGAGGTAGGAATAATTCCTAATGCAGATGGAAGTGCAAAATATAAATCAGGAGACACAATTGCTGTGGCTGCTGTTTATGGTCCCAAAAAAATGCATCCCCAACATCAACAAGACCCTGAGAAGGGTGTTTTAAGATGCACTTATAATATGAATTCTTTTTCAGTAGATGATAGAATAAGACCTGCACCTTCAAGAAGAAGCAAGGAAATAAGTCAAATAGTTGAATGGGCTTTAGAACCTGTTTTATTAATAGATGATTTTCCTAATACAGTTATTGATGTTCATGTTAATATAATTCAAGCTGATGCAGGAACAAGGTGTGCTGCAATAAATGCTGCTTCAATGGCTCTAGCACATGCAGGAATTCCAATGAAAGATATGGTTTCAAGTATTGCTGCTGGTAAATTAGATAAAACAGTTGTGATGGATTTAAATAAGGAAGAAGAAGATTTTGAAGAGGGTGAAGGACCTACAGATATTCCAATTTCACTAACACAAAAAGGAGAAATAACACATTTGCAATTAGATGGTAAAATTTCAAAAGAACAATTAAAAGAAGCAATAGAAATGTCTAAAAAAGTATGTAAAGATATTTATAAAGAACAGAGAAGGGCATTAAAAGACTTTGTAAAACAGGAAGAGTAAAATGGATGAAGAAAAAACACCCAAGATAACAGCAGAAAGAATAAAGAAATATTTGGAAAATGGTAAAAGGTTTGATGAAAGAAAACTAGATGAATTTAGGGAACTAACTATTGAAACAGGTGTTTCAAAAAAAGCAGAAGGTTCTGTTAAAGTTAAATTAGGTAAAACAGAGGTAATTGTAGGAGTAAAAATGGCTGTTGGAGAGCCATATCCTGATAGTGGAGATAAGGGTAATTTAATGGTTACAGCTGAATTATTACCTCTAAGTTCAGGGAGAATAGAATTAGGTCCTCCAAAAATAGATTCTATTGAACTTGGAAGAGTAATTGATAGAGGAATAAGAGAAAGTGGTTTTTTAGACATGGAAAAATTGTGTATTAAAGAAAATGAAAAAGTATGGACTCTTTTTGTTGATATTTATTCTATTAATGATGATGGAAATTTATTAGATGCTGCTGGAATTGGGGCTTACACAGCTCTTAAATTGGCAAAAATTCCAAAATATGATGAAAAAGAAGACAAGGTTCTTTATGGTGAACCAGATAAGGATTTACCTTTAACTGACAAGAATCCAATTGTAACAACAATATACAAAATAGAAAATAGCTTAGTTGTTGATCCTACTAGGGAAGAAGAAGATGTTGCAGAAGCAAGGATTACAATAGGGAGCTCAGACAAATCAATTTCTTCAATACAAAAAGGAGGTTCAGAACCATTTACAACAGAGGAAATAAGTAATGCTTTAGATATAGCTGAAAATAAATGGACCGAATTATTTAAAAACCTAGATAAGCAATTAAAAAAGCAAAAGTAAATGCTTTTTGAGCATCTCTAAATTTATAAAATGGCTGAAGAGAAGACACAAAAAATAAAACCTGAAGATTTTTCAAGGTATGAAAGGGCAAGAATTATTGGAGCCAGGGGTTTACAAATAGCTATGAATGCTCCTTTATTAATGAAGATTAAACAAGAGGACTTAGAAAAAATAAAATTTGATGCTTTAAAAATAGCTGAAATTGAATTGAATTCTGGTGCATTACCTATTTCAGTTAAGAAACCATATCCAGATAGAAAAGACGAACCCTTAAGAAAGCCTTCTGGTAAAAAAATTCATACAAAAGAAATGGAAGAACTTGAAGTACAAGAAGAGGAAGAAATAGCTAAAGAAGGCGAGATTATGGAATTAGCTAATCCAGAAGATGAAAGAGAAGAATCAGAAGAGTCTGATTATTAATATTTTTTATTCCAATGCATTTAATCCAATTCTTCACAATATAAATTAGAAGATAAGTTGATAAGGCAGAGTAAGAGAACTTTATATTAAAATGCTAATGTAGGTAGTTAAGGAAAAGGGTATTAGTTTATAAAAGGAATAAGAAAAAGATTATACTTATGCTCCTGTTCATTTTATAAGATATGATGATTAGAATTTTGATTCATATTTTTAAATTACAAAATACTTTTAAACTATTTAGTTTTATTTAGAATATGGTAAAAATAAAGAGTGTTGATGCTAAAGCAATAGAAGATTCTAGAGGAGATAAGACCATTTTTGTTACAATTAAGACAGATAAAGGAAAAAAGTTTTCTTCTTCTGCACCAAATGGAAAATCTAGGGGGCGGAATGAAGTTAAGATTTATAAAAAATCTCTAGAAGAAGATATTAAAAACCTTAGAAAGGTTGGAGATTATCTTTCTGAAGAAATTCTTGAAGTTTTTGATGATTTAAGACATGTAGAGGATGTTGTAAGAGAAAATGTAGGGGGGAATACAATTCTTGCTTTGGAATATGCAGTTTTAAAAGCAATTGCAGATGAGCAAAATAAACCTATATGGAATATTTTAAATTCTTCTTTTCTAAATCTTCAAGCAGAGAAAATGAAATTTCCCCGACTTGTTGGAAATTGTATTGGTGGAGGAGAACACTCAAAAGATTTAGAGGGTTTAAAACCTGATTTTCAGGAATTTTTACTTATTCCGAAATCTAATTCACCTGAAAAAGCATATAATCAAAACAAAAAAAATAAAGACAATGTAAAAGATTTTCTCATTAAAACAGATAAGAATTTTAAAAAACAACAAAATGATGAAAATGCCTGGCAAGTTTCTTTAAACCAAAAACAGATATTGGATTTATTAAAAAAGACTAAAACCCCCCTAGGCGTTGACATAGCTGCTTCTTCTTTTTATAAAAGAAAAAAATATAATTATAGGAATCCATTAATCAAAAGAACTCCTGAAGAACAGTTAGTTTATCTTGAAAATCTAATTAAGAATACTGGTTTATTTTATGTAGAAGACCCCTTTCAGGAAGAGGATTTTGAAAGTCATTCCAAACTTCTTGAAAGATTTCCTGGTTCTTTAGTTGTTGGAGATGATTTAACTGTAACAAACCCCAAGAGGCTTAAAAAAGCAATAAAGAATAAAAGTATTAATGCTTTAATTGTAAAACCAAATCAATGCGGCTCTCTTTTAACTGTTAGAGAAGTCTGTGAAATTGCCCAAGAGGCAGGGATTAAAACTGTTTTTTCTCATAGAAGCGGTGAAACTGATGAAGACATTCTTGCTGATATTGCTTTTGGTTTTCAGGGAGATTTTCTTAAATCAGGAATAACAGGAAAAGAAAGGGAAAGAAAATTGTTGAGATTAATAGATATAGAAAAATCAATTAAGGAATAAAATGACTAATAGTGAAATAAGAAATCTTGAATTGGATTTGATAAAAAAAGAAGAAAATATTTTATTTTCTTCTGATAATCCTAGGGCCCAAATAAGAGAAATAGGAACAGAAGAAGTTAGGTATTATGATTCATATTTGGGAAAAATAGAAACATACAAGTTTTTTGATAATTCAAATGGGGACTCAAAAGAAGTTATTGCAACTAACGACACAAATATAAATAAAGAAAGGAGAGATTTTTATAAGCAAAGAGTTGTTCCTATAAGGGCTTTTTCTAAAGAGAAAGCAAATAAATTATTAAAAATTGCTGATGAATTAAGTAGGGAAAGTTAAAATGCCAAGGAAAAACATAAGGGATATTTTGGGATTAGAGAAAGGAGAATCCTTAATTAGGGAAGATTTTAATGAGAGAGAATTTGAAAAGAGAATGAAAAAAGTTGCAGAATATCAAAAAATTTGTCAAGAAAGAAAAAAAGTAGATTGGAATAAATTAAGTAAAATACATTTTCTTCCTGCAAATTTATGGGTTCACAGATTTTATGATCAAAAAAGGTCTCAAAATTATTCTGAAAGAGTAAGGGGTTTTTTAGAAAGTGCGAGAGAATCTTTTAATAATATAAGAGATTATTTTTCAGGAAAATAAAAAATTAACATAGGGTTTTTAATAAAAATTTAAAAGTAGAAAAATCTAAAAATAAGGAAAAGAGCAATAGAAGAGAATTTTCACTAAGTGAGTTGGAAAAAGAAGTTTCTTGGGGTGGATTGAGGAGAAAAAGAGAGATTTGTGAGAAAAAAGGACATAAATATGATAAAAAAACAGAATATTTTTCTTCAGGAGCAGGAGGAACAAACATTAATGGTCATTGTTCGAGATGTGGAATGATTTACAGTAGATATATGGATTCACATGATATAGGGGAGTTTGATGATACAATGAGTGGAAGTTTTGATATTTAGAAATTTTTTAAGAATAGAAAAGCTTTAAAAATGTACTTTTCTGTAAATTCCTATACAAAAAATAATAAAATGGTAGAAAAAGATAAAAAACAAGAAACTGAAGAGAAAGAAGAAGTTCAGCAAGAGAAAGCTGAAGAGAAAACAGAAGATAAAAAAGAATCTGAAAAAGAAGACAAGGAATTAGAGGACAAGGAAAAGGGAGAGGAAAAAAATTCAAAAGAAAATACTGAATCAGAAATTAAAGAAGAAGAAGAAGCTGAAAAAGAATCTCTTGATGAAGAAAAAGCAAAGGAATTAGAAGAAAAAAGAAAAAAAATAAAAGAAAAAGCTGAACAATTAAAACAAGAAAAAGTACAATCAACAGCTCAGGTAGAAGAACTTAAAAAAGAAATTAAGGGTAAAAAAGAAGAGATGCTTGTTCCTTTAGAAGAATATGTTAAATCAGGGATTTATTTGGGAACAAGAGTAGTCACACCAAATATGAGGCAATATGTTTATAGAAGAAGAGCTGATGGGTTGGCTATTTTTAATACAGATTTAATTGACGAAAAACTTAAAGAAGCAGCAGAATATTTATCAAGATTTAATCCTGAAGATGTTATTGTTGTTTGTAAACGAGAGGCAGGCTGGAGAGTAGTAGAAAAGTTTGCAGAATTAACTGGTGCAAGAGCATTTACTAAAAAGTATCCAGCAGGGATTTTAACTAATACATCTCTTCCGGATTTTTTTGAAAATGAACTAACAATTGTAACTGACGCATGGATTGATAAAAATGCTTTAAGAGATACACTAAGAGTTAATAAAAATGTTTTAATGGTTTGTGATACAAATAATTTTGCAAAAGATGCAGATCAAATAATATTGGGTAATAATAAAAGTCCAAGAAGCCTTGGTTTAATTTACTATATTTTAACAAGAGAATATCTAAAAGCTCTTGGAAAAGACACAAGCAATGTTCCTGATTTAGAGTGGTGGACAGGCGAATTACAAAACTCTGATTTAACTGAAAAAGAAGCAAAGCAAAAGTCCAGGATGAGAGGAGCTAAGCACGGGGTTTAATTCTTTAATATACCTGAAAAATACGATAAATATTCAAAAAATATTTCAACATAAAAAATGAGTTTATTCTTGAGAGAGTAAGAAATTACATTACTCAAATTTGTAATTATTTTTATATTAATAAAGAAATCAGAAGATTTTTTGAAGCTTGGTTAGTTTTATCCTGAATCTCTTAAATAGTTTTTTACAATAATCCTTATAAATTAATCTAGTTTTTCTTTTTTATGGATGAATTAGAAAAAAGAGCTAAAGAAGTATTGGATTTATTGGATTTTAGTAAAAATTATATGTATTTTGCTCATCAGGCAGATATAGCTAATACCTTTAAGGAAGAAGAATTTATTTCTGTTTTAGATAGTTCTTTTTCTGAATTTAAAATTTATAATCCATTTCAAAAACATAATCAGGAAAATTATCAGTTGTGGAAAAAAGAAAAAGGAAATGGAATGGAATATTATTATGAAGTAATTCTTCCAAATATGGAAGCAGGAGTTTATCTTGCCTTCAAAGATAAAAAAATAGGAGCAGGAGCTTTTCATGAAGCAGAGTATTTAATTGATAAAGGAAAACCAGTTTGGGAGATTGATTGGAATTTTGATTTAGAAAAAATTAATTCTATGGATTATTCCCGTTATCTCACTCCTGATGAAACTCGTGAAAGATATAAGTAGAAAGTTTTTTTAATGTGTATTCATAATTATTTTATATGGGATGTAGAAACAAAAAAGAATGTGAAGATTGTATGAAGTATAGGAAAAAGATAAATGCTCCTACTATGGCTTATAAAACAGTTTATGGAGAATATCCTGAAGAACCAATAAGAGGGAGAACAAATTATCCTAAAAAAACTTGGAAAGGAATAGATGTAGATGAAAATCTCAAGGAGGAATGGCTTGAAAAATTAAATTCTTTAGATGTTGAAATAAAATCTACTGAAGAAGGGAAAGGCGGTGAAAGAGTAGCTTTTGTTATTTTTAGGATGCCTAAAGATAAAGATAATTTATATAAAAAAGTTGAAGAGAATTTAAAACAAGAAGAAGATTTATATGTTTCTTCTGATTTTGGATTAGAAAATAGACCAAGAATTTGTGTTGCTAAAGATATTAAGGTAGGAGATCCTGGATGGGAGAAATGGTGGTCTTCACTTCCTGAAAAAATTGAGAGGGCTTATAAAAAAGCTGTTAAGTCAGAGTAAATTAGTATATTCTTGTTCTCTCTTCTTCATTGTCTTTGATTTCTATTGTTTTTGAAGGAATTACTTTTTCTCTTTTTCCTTTATTTAATAATTCACAGTTTTGCATTGCTTTATTTTCTTTTTTATATCTAAAAAAATTTGATTGATAATATTTTCCTTCAGGACCAGTATTAAACCTTTCTCCATAATTCTCCCATTTAGCAAATCCTATAAAAGGGTTTCTTAGTTTTTGGATTTCATATAATTGATTTCCTTGTTCATCTGTTTTTTCTTTTACTCTAAACTTTTGGTCAATTGTATTTACCATGTTTTTTTAAAAACAAATAGGATTTTTTATTTTTTTATATTTTAGAAAATATAGTTTATTATCCAACCTTGAAAAACAACCAGGATTTTTCTTTTTGTTCTTTTGTAGAACCATATTTTGTTTTTACTAAAACATATTTTCCTTCTAGTTTCTTACCTTTCAATTTGAATTCTATTTTTTTGTCTTTCTGATGTTCAATTAATTCATAATCTCCTTTATCCCAAATTTCAACTTCTCCCGCCCCGTAATGTCCTTCTGGTATCCGCCCCTGAAATTTTGCATATTCTAATGGATGGTCTTCTGTTTGTATTGCAAGTCTTTTTGTTCCTTTTTGTTTTGGAGGTTTTTTAGGAACAGCCCATGATTTTAAAACTCTATCTATCTCCAATCTTAAGTCATAATGAAGATTTGTTGCATTATGTTTTTGAATTACAAAAATAGGTTTTTTCTTTTTGGATTTTCTTTCATTTTTTGTTTTGGGTTTTGGTTCATTAGATTCAGAAAAATTTCTTTTGTTTTTGTATTCTTTTAGATATTTTTTGGGCATGTTTTGATTAGGGTTTTTGACTTTTTAAAATTGCTTGAATTTGGAGGGAAGA
>Ga0102934_1002277_pt1 | contig 13261 bp, 11 predicted proteins | sample SalPonR2_A_D1_MG_FD_78175 | JGI IMG/M metagenome (GOLD analysis project Ga0102934, IMG submission 78175) | Salt pond soil microbial communities from South San Francisco under conditions of wetland restoration - Salt Pond MetaG R2_A_D1_MG | ecosystem: Environmental > Aquatic > Marine > Intertidal...
CCGTTTTTGCGAAGCGTGTTGTACTGAGCCTCCATGACACCGGCCAGACAGCCCATGAGCACGCCGCGCTCGCCGGTCAAATCACTGAAGACCTCTCTCTGAAAGGTTGTGGGAAAAAGGTAGCCCGAGCCGATGGCAATGCCCAGGGCCAGTGTCCGCTCCCTGGCCCGGCCGGTATAGTCCTGCTCAATGGCAAAACTCGAATTAATGCCGTTTCCGGCCAGGAAGTTCTCTCTTACGCTGCGGCCGGAGCCCTTGGGTGCGACCAGAATGACATCCACGTCTTCCGGCGGGATCACCTTGGTCTGGTCCTTGTAGACAATCGAAAAACCGTGCGAAAAATAGATAGCGTCCCCGGGATTTAAGCATTCCTTGATTTTGGGCCAGGTGGCCACCTGGCCGGCATCTGACATTAATTCCATGATGATGGTGCCCTTTTTCGCCGCCTCTTCTAAAGGAAACAGGGTTTTTCCGGGTACGAACCCGTCGCTTTTGGCTTTTTCCCAGTACTCGTCGCCTTCCAGCTGGCCGATAATGACATCTAAGCCGTTGTCTTTTAGGTTCAGCGCCTGGGCCGGGCCCTGCACGCCATAGCCCAAAACCACGATAGTTTCATCCTTTAAAACTTCCCGCGCCTTATCATTGGGAAACTCATCCGATGTAATTACTTCTTCGGTTACACCGCCGAAATCGATTTGTGTCATTTGGGTTCCTCCTTAATTAGATATGAGTAGATTTAAATTTTTTTATCAGCTGTTGGGTTATGGGTATTAGGTGTTAGGTATTGGGTGTCAGGCGGTTTTTAGTTGCTAACACCTAATACCCAATTGCTAATACCTGCCAAGCCTACTTTTTCTCCCGAAACAGCGCAATGCTGCCGGTCCTTGCCACCTCGCGGATGCCGAAGGGCCGGAACAGGCTCAGGATGGCGGAGATTTTTTCATCATCACCGGTTATTTTGACGGTAAAATGGTCCTGGCCCACGTCAACCACCTGGCCCCGGAAAATATCGGTAATCCGAAGGATCTCCGCCCGGTGCTGCTGAACGGCATTGACCTTGATCAGCACCATCTCCCGCTGCACGTACTCCTGACCGGTCAGGTCAAACACCTTGATCACATTGATGAGCTTGTTTAGCTGCTTCTTGATCTGCTCGATAATCATGGGGTTGCCCTTGGTGGTCATGGTGATCCTCGATATGGCCGGATCCATGGTCTCGGCCACGCAGAGGCTTTCAATGTTGTATCCCCGGCCGGAGAAAAGCCCCACGATCCTTGAGAGCACGCCCGGTTCATTGTCCACCAAAATTGATAGTAAATGTCGCTTTTCCGTCGTCATATGAACACCTCGCTAAACCAGCAGCATGTTTTTAATCGGGGCCCCTGCAGGCACCATCGGATAGACGCATTCTTCCTGCTCAACCACAAAATCCATAATCACGGCACCTGGATGGGCCAAGCCTTCGGACAGGATCTTCTCCACTTCATCCGGGGTTGTGGCCCGCAATCCTTTGGCGCCATAGGCTTCGGCCAGTTTCACAAAATCCGGCGTATGCTGGAACTGGGTGGAGGCATAGCGCTTGTCATAGAAAAGCTCCTGCCATTGCCGGACCATGCCGAGAAAGCAGTTGTTTAAAACCACTACTTTGACGGGGAGGTTATACTGGACCGCGGTGGCCATCTCCTGGATGTTCATCTGAATGCTGCCGTCGCCAGCCACATCCACCACCAGGTCGCCCGGCATGCCCACCTGGGCCCCGATAGCCGCGGGCAGGCCGAATCCCATAACCCCCAGGCCGCCGGAGGTAATAAACCGGCCCGGTTCCCGGAAATGATAATATTGCGCCGCCCACATCTGGTTCTGCCCGACCTCGGTGGTGATGATGGCATCGCCTTTAGTCAGTTCGTATAGCTTTTCAATCACGTACTGCGGCTTGATGATATCTTCCTGTTTATAGGCCAGCGGCGTGGTGCGCCGCCATTCATCGATCAGGGTGAGCCACTCCTGCCGGTCCTCTAACAGGTCCGAGTAGTCTTCTTTTTCGATCAGTTCGTTGAGCTGTTTGAGCGAAATTTTACAGTCCCCCACCACTGGCACGGAAACCTGGACATTCTTCTGGATGGAGGTGGGGTCGATATCGATCTGCACGATCTTGGCGTTGTTGGCGAATTCGTCGGTTTTGCCGGTTACGCGGTCATCAAACCGGACCCCCACGGAAATCAGCAGATCACATTCAGTTACCGCCATATTCGCCCGGTAGGTCCCGTGCATGCCGAGCATGCCGAGCCATAAGGGATCTGTGCCCGGAAATCCGCCTAGCCCCATCAGCGTGCTGGTCACCGGAATTTGCGCTTTTCTGGCGAATGCGGTCAGTTCCTCATGGGCCTTGGATAGCACCACGCCGCCGCCGGAGAAAATCACCGGCTTTTTGGCCGTCCGGATCAGGCTGACTACCTTTTTGAGCTGTTTGATGTTCGGCTCATAGGTCGGGTTGTAAGATCGCAATCGGATTTCCCCCGGTGGAGAATAATTCGTAGTGGTGTTGACCACATCTTTGGGCAGATCGATCAGCACCGGGCCGGGGCGTCCGGATCGGGCAATATGAAAAGCCTCTTTGACCGTACGGGCCAGGTTTTTGACATCACTGACCAGATAATTGTGCTTGGTGCAGGGCCGGGTGATGCCGACAATGTCGACTTCCTGGAACGCATCATTGCCGATCAGCTTGGTGGGCACCTGGCCGGTAAATATCACCATGGGAATGGAGTCCATGTAGGCCGAGGCAATGCCGGTGACCGTATTCGTGGCGCCCGGCCCGGAGGTCACCAGGGCCACGCCCACTTTGCCGCTGGCCCGGGCATAGCCGTCCGCTGCATGCACCGCCCCTTGTTCATGCCGCACCAGGTAGTGGCTGATATCTGTTTTTTGCAGTTCATCATAAAGATCAATCACTGCGCCGCCGGGATAACCGAAAATGGTATCCACTTCTTCTTCTTTCAGCATCTCCATAAGGATTTGTGCACCTGTGAGCTTACTCATAGTCGCCTTCCTATATAAATCATTAAGATTTCATTACCGCGCCTTTATCCGCAGAGGAGACCATTTTGGCATATCTGGCCATATAGCCACCGGTAATTTTGGGTGCCGGCGCCTGCCATTTTTCCAGGCGTTTTTCGATTTCTGCGGAATCGATCTTTAAGGTAATGGTTTTTGCCGGAATATCAATCGATATGGTATCGCCCTCGTTGACAATGGCGATCGGCCCCTTCTGCATGGCCTCCGGGGAGGCATGGCCGATGGCCGCCCCCCGGGTGCCGCCGGAGAACCGGCCGTCTGTGATAAGGGCCACATCCGCATCAAGCTGCATACCCGCGATGGCGGATGTGGGCGTGAGCATCTCGCGCATGCCCGGACCGCCCATGGGGCCCTCGTAGCGGATGACGACCACATCACCTTTTTTGATTTGCTCATTTAGAATCGCATCGGTTGCCGCTTCCTCTGAATCAAAAACCCGGGCCGGGCCTTCGTGGCGCATCATGCCTTCCACAACCGCCGACTGTTTTACAACACACCCGTTCGGCGCCAGATTGCCGAACAGGACAGCTAAACCTCCTTCTTTGTGATAGGGGTTGTCGATCGGCCGGATCACATTTTGATCCAGCACGCGTGCCGCCGCAAGGTTGTCTTTAACCGGGCTGCCGGTCACCGTCAGGCAGTCTGCATGAATAAGACCCGCCTCGTTTAGGACTTTCATGACCGCGGGAATGCCCCCGGCATTGTTAAGGTCCTCGATATGGTGCGTACCGCCCGGGCTCAAAGAGCACAAATGCGGCGTCCGGCTGCTCACTGTGTTGATGCGGTCGAGAGCCAGGGGCCAGCCGATTTCATGGGCCAGGGCCGTCAGATGAAGCACCGTGTTGGTTGAGCAGCCAAGGGCCATATCTACAGCCAGGGCGTTTTCAAACGCTTTTTCGGTTAAAATTCGGCTGGGCGTGATCTGCTTTTCAAAAAGTTCCATTACCTTGATGCCGGCCGTTTTAGCAAGCCGGATCCGGGCGGACATCACCGCCGGGATGGTGCCGTTGCCGGGAAGTCCCAGGCCGATTACCTCGGTTAGGCAGTTCATGGAGTTGGCCGTAAACATGCCGGAGCAGGAGCCGCAGGTGGGGCAGGCCGCATCCTCAATGGCTGTTAGCTGGGATTCCTCCATCTTGCCGGAGCGTACGGCGCCCACCGCCTCGAATACGGAAATGAGGTCGACTTTTTCACCCGGCTTTTCCGGGTGGCGGCCGGCCAGCATGGGGCCGCCGCTGATTACTACCGTGGGCAGGTCCAGCCGGGCCGCGGCAATCAGCATGCCGGGCACAATCTTGTCGCAGTTGGGGATCATGACCATGGCATCCAGGGCATGGCCCCGGGCCATGACTTCGATGGAGTCCGCAATTAACTCCCGGCTGCCCAGGGAGTATTTCATGCCTTCGTGGTTCATGGCGATGCCGTCGCAGACGCCGATGGTGCCGAACTCAATCGGGGTCCCGCCCGCCATTAAGATGCCGGTTTTAACTGCTTCGGTGATTTTGTCTAAATTCACGTGGCCGGGCACAATGGAATTGACCGAATTGGCCACCCCGACTAATGGACGTCTGATCTCTTCGTCCGTGTACCCCATGGCTTTAAATAGCGAGCGATGCGGCGCGCGCGCGAGTCCTTTTTTGGCATTGTCACTTTTCATCTGGAGGCCCTCCATCAAAAAAAAACCGCTATCAGCAAGTGCTGATAACGGTTTTTAGAGTTAAATTCCTTTTTAATTCAAGTGATTATCAACACCTGCGGTCCCGGTCGGCGTAGCCTACGCCTACAGTAAGGCCAATAATAAGTATCAGGTTGTTGTTGATAATCAGCTTAAATCGTCTCATATCGGAAACCTTTAAATATTCTTGTCACGTAACAGTATAAGATTTGCTTGTCAAGAACCTTTTTGCGATGGTGTCATAATTTATCCCGGTACCACTCAATCGTCCGTGCCATAAATGCTGCCTGATGGCCTTCATCGCTCATTGGGTGATCCCCGTTTTCAAACCGTACCAGCTCCACGGGCGCGCTTGCCCGTTCATAGATTTCCAGGGCATTCTCATAGGGGACGATCGGATCCGCATCCCCATGAAACAGCAGTAGGTTTGAAATTCCGGCAACCCGGTTCGAAATATCGAAAAAGAGTTTTTTCCGGCTCAGGGATTCAAGCATGGGCTGGTTGGCGGTATCATTAATATAGGGCGGGTGAATGGCGCCGCTGCGGATCGGGGCGGCCACGGTGACGACGGCCCGGGGATTAATCTCAGAAGCGCAGGCCAGGATCCCGGCCCCGCCCAGGCTACTGCCGAAAAGTCCGATCCGGCCGTCCGTGACATCCATATCCAGAAGGGTTTTGATCCCATCGAGCAAATCCCGGCATCTCCCGTCAAATGTTGTCACCTCGCTGAATTCGCCCTGGCTTTTGCCGCATCCCCGGTGATCAAACCGGAAATAGGCAATGCCGATTTCATTCAACTTTTCCGCCAGGGCCACCTGTTTGGGCGAGTCGCCATCGCTCATCAGGCCGTGGGCACCCACCACAATCGGCGGTTTAGGCATATCCGGCAGGTGAAGCGTGCCGTGGATGTTTAAGCCGTCGGATTTGAACCAGATGGTTTGCTGCATGATTTACCTTATTATGATTATGTGGATTTTGATTTTCATCAGAACTTGCATTGCATTTTTATCCAATTCTAATTACTTTGGCCTTTTTGCAGAAGTGGTTTGTAAATATAAATATACCGGCAAAATTCGCAAATTTTCTTATTTTCAAACCCTAAACCTTTTACCCTAAACCTTAAACCCTTTATTTATTTCTATGCAGATTAAAAAAGGACAGGAAATTGAACTGGAAATAACCGACCTGGCATTCGGCGGCCGGGGTATTGCCAAGGTGGATGGATTTACCGTATTTGTCGATCAGGCAGTGCCGGAGGATCGGGTGCTGGCCCGGGTTTTCAAGCGAAAGAAGAATTATGCCGAAGCCCGCGCGGCTTCGCTGGTTTCTGCCTCGCCGCATCGGATTGATCCGCCGTGCCCGTACAGCAGCTGGTGCGGCGGCTGCAAATGGCAGTTTCTGGATTATGACAAGCAGCTTGCATACAAGCAGCGCCATGTCTCGGAATCCCTTGCTCATATCGGCGGGATAACCGGTGTCCGGGTGCATCCCACCCGGGCGTCCAATCAGGTGTTTCATTACCGAAATAAAATGGAATTCTCCTGCTCGGACCGGCGGTGGCTGCTGCCCGAGGAGCTGGGTGATCCAAACATTGATATCGGTTTTGCCCTGGGCCTTCATGTGCCGGGTACATTTCATAAAGTGCTGGATATTGATAGATGTCTGCTGCAGCCGGAGACCGGCAACTACATTTTAAATGATGCCAAACAGTACATGAAAAATTCCGGGCAGCCGGCGTATGGGTTAAAAACCCACAAGGGGTTCTGGCGGTTTTTGATGCTCCGGCATTCAGTGGCATATGATCAGTGGCTGGTCAATATTGTGACATCCACCGAATCGGTGCCGGACGTAAAACCCCTGGCTGAGGAACTGATTGGCAGATATCCGGAAGTGGTTTCCGTGGTCAACAATATCACGGCCAAAAAATCCGGCGTGGCCACGGGTGATTACGAGGTTCCGCTGGCAGGGGAGACTTGCTTAAAAGAGCGCATCGGCCCCTATGAATTCGATGTTTCGGCCAACTCCTTTTTCCAGACCAACACGCGGGGGGCGGAGATCCTTTATCAGGCGGTCAAGCAGTATGCAGATCTGTCCGGCAGTGAAACCGTGCTTGACCTCTACAGCGGCACCGGCACCATCCCGATTTTTCTTTCTGACTCGGCCAAAGCCGTTACCGGTATTGAGATTGTGGAAAGTGCGGTGGCGGATGCGGAGAAAAACTGCCGCTATAATGATATCGCCAACTGCGAATTCCTGGTGGGCGATATTAAAACCCGGCTTTCCGATATCACTGAAAGCCCGGATGTGATGATTATTGATCCGCCGCGGCCGGGCATGCATAAGGATGTGGTCAAAAACGTGCTGGAAATCCGGCCGTCCCGGATCGTGTATGTGTCCTGCAACCCTGCCACGCTGGCCCGGGATCTGTGGATGCTGTCCGAGCGCTACCGCGTGGCCGAGGTGCAGCCCGTTGACATGTTCCCCCATACTTACCATATCGAGGCAGTGGCCAAATTGGAGAAGAAATAAAGGAGATATGATGTCAATTGAATTTGAACCCATCGGCATTTTTTATACGGATGCAGGGGATATTCCGAGGCACTGGAGTGTCTCGGACGTGACGGGCCGGATTGTTATTGATGAAATGTATACCAATGGGTTGAAGGATATTCAGCCCGGCCAGAAGATCATCGTTTTATTTCATTTCCACAAAAGCTCAAAGTTCAATCCCCAGAAACTGGTCCAGACCCCGCCCCACCGTCAGCAGGCCATGGGCGTCTTCAGCATCTGCTCGCCCTTTCGGCCCAATCCCATCGGTCTCTCTGTTTTGGAAGTAATAGACATTGATAAAAATATCATCTCCGTCAGACGGGCGGATATGATCGACGGCACCCCGATCCTCGATATCAAGCCCCATATCGAGGACAAGCATGACTGCCCGAGTTATGCAAACGATTGATGCCCGGACAATTTGATAAAGAGATGTCTTTTTCAGCAATCAAAGACTTATCATCTCGCCAAGGCCGCTGAGACCGCAAAGTCAAATGCTCTCTGCGATCTTTGCGTCTCTGCGAGCGTTTTTTAACGTGATGTAAAGCCATCCCGTCACGGTCATTTCAGTTTAAAAAAATGATGGTTTTGTAATTCTATCTCCTGTTGTTATTTCTTGAGGCCGATGTTATCTTATAATTAGGCGTAAACATTATTTTTTATTTTTTTTATAGGTTTTTAATTTGGGCGTTAAGGAAAGGAGGGGGTATGCGACGGCAATTCCGCAATATTTTTTGTGCCACGGATTTTTCCGAGTTTGCCGAGGTGGTGCTGGCCTATGGGGTGGCCATGGCCAAGCGGTTTGAGGCCAATCTTTATATCTGCCATGTGGTTGACCTGCCGACGGTATCCGCATACGGCGAGGCCGTATTTGATCCTATTGAATACCAGCAGCGGTTTATGGAAAGCGCACGGCAGGAGATTGATCGTCTGCTGGGGGATACCGGGGTCACGTATCAGCCCTTGATTACCATTGGCAATACCACAGAGGAGATCGCGCGCCTGGCCAATGAGTATATCGCTGATCTGGTCATTACCGCCACCCATGGCAGATCCGGATTAAAGCGGTTTTTCCTTGGCAGCGTTACCGAGCGCCTGATGCGGACGCTGCCGTGCCCGCTGTTAATATTAAGAGGGTCAGAAGAGGTTACCCAACCATCCGCCCCCCGGCAGTTTCCTTTCAAAAAGATCGTGGTCGGGTGTGATTTTTCCGCGGATTCGGATCTGGCCCTGGATTACAGCCTTAGCATGGCCCAGGAATTTGAAAGCGAACTCCATCTCGTTCATGTGGTGGAACCCTCCGGTTATAAGGATCTTTTCAAGCTGCCCCAGGAGTCCGGCGATAAGTTTAAAGAGGACCTCTATGATATGATTAAGGAGAGGCTAAATTCTTTGGTGCCGAAGGAGGCCCTGGCCTGGATCAAGCTGCAGACCAAATTGCTGGTGGGCAAACCCTATGCCGAGCTCATCCGGTATGCGGAAATGAACGATATAGATATGATCGCCCTGGGGATCCGGGGACACGGCATGGTGGAGGAGCTTCTGGTCGGCTCCACCACCGATCGGGTGATCCGGCAGTCGCCGTGCCCGGTGCTGTCGATCTGTCCGGAATAGGCCATCGTCCTGATTGCAATTAATTCACTATTCTCAATTCACAATTGATAATTTATTATAGACCGTTACTTTTGGGCCGCTGTCTTTGATTCCTGCCAGCCTGTATCCGAAAGCGTCACCCCATGCTGGCTGATTACGATATCGCGCACGGGGATTTCCCCGCCGGCCGCTTCCATGCCCTTTTTGACAATTCCCGGCAGCCCGGAACAGCAGGGTACTTCCATGGTAACAATGGTGATGCTGTTTAGCCCGGCCTGCTGGATCACATCCGCAAACTTTTCCACATAGCTGTCCTTATCATCGAATTTGGGACATCCCATCATCACGGCCTTCCCATCCAGCAAATCCTGATGCAGATTCGGGTATGCCACTGCCACGCAGTCGGCCAGCACCAAAAGGTCCGCATTCTTCAAAAAGGGCGCATTGGCCGGCACCAGTCGGATCTGCACCGGCCAGTGGGTCAGCCGGCTGTTAACGGTATCGCTTTCAGCCGATTGCGCTCCCGACCCATGCACCGGGGTTAAATTTTTTATTTGGCCTGACGGACACCCCCCGGGGCTTGGTGAAGACGCTGCGGAAGGCTCGCCTTCCATTTGTGCCAGGTGGTTTTCAACAGCCGCCTCATCAAATTCCTCGGCTTCTCGTTCAACAATTTGAAGGGCGCCGGTGGGGCATTCGCCAATGCAGGCGCCAATGCCGTCGCACAGGTTGTCCGATATCACCCGGGCTTTTCCGTCAATAATTTTAAGCGCGCCTTCGGCGCAGGCAATCACGCACTGGCCGCAGCCGTCGCATAGTTTTTCATCGATTTCAATAATCTTTCGTCTGGTTTTCATTTTTCCTCCATATATATTCGTTCATTCTATAGCAGCGACTGACGGGCGATCGATTTCCCTGTTTCCGTATAAAACTGATTTTCTGTAATTCGCTCGGCATGGTCGGCTGCTATGGGATTTTCCTTGTGTTTTTCCGTCAGATTGGCGATCAGGTCCGCATCATAGACGACTTTGAAATTCTGTGTTTCCTCTTCCCGCGGATGATGATGATGGCCGATGATATCACAGACCTCCTCTATCAGGCCGTCGGCGGCGTTCAATTTTTCAAGGATTCCCCGGGCAATGGGCGGCCCTTCCTGTTCCTGGTAACGGGCGGCAGTTGAGTCATATTTTTTTTCCGCTTCATGGATGCCGATGTCATGCAGGTAGGCAGCAGCCATGATCACCGCCATGTCGCCGCCCTCTTTGGCACCGATTTTTTCTGCATGCCGGGCCACGCGGGTGGCATGGCCGATCCGTTTAAAATCACTTTTAAAGTATTTCTTTGTTTCAATGGCAATCCGGTTTTTTAGAAGTTCATCCCGCTCCGCCAGAAGCTCCGGCGGCATGTTCCCGATACAGTGTTCTGCGAATTTGCAATAGGCGGCGCATCCGAAGTCCATATGCGGATTGACGAACTGGTGCCTGCAATGCGGACACCGCCTTGTAGTATCATCCTTGAAAAACTCGACCTTTCGGTTACATTCGGGGCAATCCACCTCAAAAATCGCACTTGGTTTCCAATATCGGCTGTCCTGTCCGGGACATTTCATAATAATGCCTCCTTTCGCTGTTTGACTCCTAATATAAGGCGAGATAGGGGAAATTTCATTGACTTGGGTCAAAAAAGGGGGAAATGGATTATTTTTTTGCCTGTTCCGTTAATAAGAAGAATTTGACAAAAAATCGGTGATATAATAAAAACCCACGATCATGACCGAAAAAAAATTCAGGGAAATACTCACCAATGAAAAGAATCTGATCCGGATTCTGGACAACCTAAAGGAAGGCATTATTGCCCATGATTTGAACCGCCGCATCTTTTTTTTCAACCATGAGGCAGAGCGCATCACCGGCTACAGCCGGGAGGAGGTGCTTTACCAGGACTGCCATGAGGCTTTTGGCGGCCCATTCTGCGGGGAGCGCTGTTTGTTCCGGGAGGCCAATCATACCATCCCGGACGATATCGAGTACCCGGTCAATATCCTGCGAAAAGACGGGCAGATCCGCAATGCTGAGATGCATGTCACCGCCATGAAGGATGATACGGGTGAAATGTTTGGCGTGCTGGCCTTTATCAAAGATAATACCGATGTGGTCGAACTAAAGCTCAAAACCGGCCAGCTAATCGGCTATGGGGATATCGTCGGCCGGGACAGCCAGATGGTTCAGATATATAAGCAGATTCAGGATCTGGCCAGCTATGACTATCCGGTCCATATCTACGGTGAAACCGGCACCGGCAAGGAATTGGTGGCAGAGGCCATTCATAACCAGAGCCGGCGCGCGGGCGCGCCGTTCGTGCCGATTAACTGTGGCGCCCTGCCGGAGGGGCTGATTGAAAGCGAGCTTTTCGGCCATGTCAAGGGCGCATTTTCCGGGGCTATCCGGGACAAAAAGGGGCGGTTTGAATTGGCGGACGGCGGATCGGTCTTTCTCGATGAGGTGGCTGAGCTGCCCAAAGACTTGCAGGTTAAACTTTTGCGATTTCTTCAGACCGGCAAATTCGAAAAGGTGGGTGGGGAAGACACGATTTCGGTCCATGTGCGGATCATCAGCGCCACCAATGCGGAATTAGACAAAGCGGTCAAAGCCCGAAATTTCCGGGAAGACCTCTATTACCGGTTAAATGTGATTCCGATCCATATTCCGCCCTTAAGGGAGCGAAGAACCGATATCCCGATATTGGTGGATTATTTTCTGAAGGCGTTTTCCGGTCCGGCCGATAATGAACGCATCAAAATCTCCGATGAGGCGCTTTCCATGATGATGGATTATGAGTGGCCGGGCAATGTCCGGCAGCTTCAGAATGCCTTGCAGTATGCCATCGTTAAATGCAGCAGCCGGATCATACGGCCCAAGGACCTGCCCATGGAACTGGCCGATCGCCGGGTCGCCAGGAGCCGCCGCGGGCCGGTGAAAAAGCTGGATATTGACGCGGTGCGGGACGCTCTGGAAAAAACCGCCGGCAACAAGGCCATGGCCGCCCGCCTGCTGGGGGTGGGCCGGGCCACGCTATACCGGTTTATCCATGAATACCCGTCCGCCGTGCCGCAAGCCCTGGAAAATCATACCTAAATTGAAGTTACAACTGGACCGGCAGCCGACGGTTCAGCGATATTTTTTCAAAATCAATCGCTACATCGTAGGCAAGCATTTCGACCCCGTTATCTGCGGCTTTTCGAAGTTCTCTGCCGTATGCGGGATCAATGTGATCCGCCGGGGCGAAACGTTTTGCGTCCATCCGCTGAACAAGAAAAAACATGACACAACGATCACCTTTTTCAACCAGTTTCTGTAATTCCACCAGATGCTGACGCCCCCGCACGGTGACCGCATCCGGGAAAAGGGCCATGCCTTCGGTTACCAGGGTGCAGTTTTTGATTTCCACATAGCAGCGGTCGGTTTTATTATTTGACAGGAGTAAATCCAGACGGGAGTTCTGGCCGGCTTTGACTTCAGGCTGGAGGGTCTCATAGCGATCAAGGGAGGGGACATCCCCGGCCCTGATCGCCGCCGCGACCAGCCGATTCGGCACCAGGGTGTTCACCCCGACCAGGCTTTCCGGCATGTCAATAAGCTCCCATGTATACTTTAATTTTCGTTTGGGGTTGTCATGATGGGACAGATAGACCGGCCGGCCCGGCTCGCTGCACCCGGTCATGCTCCCCGAATTCGGGCAATGGGCGGTCACCTGAACACCGGAATCGAGTTCCACATCCGCCAGAAACCGTTTATAGCGGCGTAAAAGCGTCCCCGCATAAAATGCCGGCCAACAGATCGCTTTGTTTTGCCGTGGCGGCACCGCGTTTGTCTTGCTTTTTAAGTTTTTTTTAGCAGCCATACATTTTCCTGTCATTATCCAATATTCTTGGAACAGTAATGTTTCAATAGAAAAAATTGAAACATGTCAAGATCAATTAGCGCATTTCTATGTAACTTAATCGTACTCAGTCCCGCGCAAGCGGGGCGGTACTCGTACTCGTACCCGAAAAAATTAAAAGCCGATTACGAGCACGAGTACGAGTACGATTACGAATCAGTGGGGTGGATAAGCGATAGCGCATCCGCCAAATGTTTGGAGTTCACGGTTCACAGTTCAAGGTTTAAAAGACTCAGGGCCTTTGGTTTTGGAAAAGGCCATTAAAAAAAAGGCAATTTCCTTTAAGTCCCCCTTTCGTAATTTAAGATTTTTGGCATGCAAATTGAAATGCAAGCTGGCATAAGGATAAAAAGGGGACAGTTTCTTGAAAACTTGCAATGAAAACATTCAAAAAACCATCGAACTTGCGGACAATATGCTGCATCTGGC
>Ga0102934_1002280_pt1 | contig 13250 bp, 8 predicted proteins | sample SalPonR2_A_D1_MG_FD_78175 | JGI IMG/M metagenome (GOLD analysis project Ga0102934, IMG submission 78175) | Salt pond soil microbial communities from South San Francisco under conditions of wetland restoration - Salt Pond MetaG R2_A_D1_MG | ecosystem: Environmental > Aquatic > Marine > Intertidal...
ATCTCCTCGTGGAGCTCGCCGGCACGAACGGCGTCCACGACGGCCTGCACCCGCCGCTCCTTGGGGCCGGGCATCTCGAGGTCCAGACCCACCCTGAGCGCCGCCACGCGGTCGTGCACCGCGCCCCAGTCGGACATGACGAGCCCCTCGAAGCCCCACCGCTCCCTGAGGATCCCGGTGAGGAGCTCGCGATGCTCCGAGCAGTAGGTTCCGTTCACCTTGTTGTAGGCGCACATCACGGTCCACGGCCGCCCACGGGTGACGGCCTGCTCGAACGCCGGGAGGTAGATCTCGTGCAGCGTGCGCTCGTCGATCTCGGCGCTGATGGCGAACCGCTGAAACTCCTGATTGTTCGCCGTGAAGTGCTTCAGGGCGGTGCCGACGCCGCGGCTCTGGACGCCCTGGATGTAGCTCACCGCCAGCTCTCCCGACAGGTAGGGGTCCTCCGAGAAGTACTCGAAGTTGCGCCCGCACAGCGGCGTGCGCTTGACGTTGTTCGAGGGTCCCAGGATCACGTCGACGCCCAGGGCCACGCACTCCGCGCCGAGGGCCTCGCCCACCTCGCGGACGAGCGCCGGGTTCCAGCTGGCCGACAGGCAGGAGCCGCTTGGGAAGCACGTGGCGGGGAGGCTTCGCGAGACCATCTCGTCCAGGTCGGCGAGGCGCCGCACGCCGTGCGGACCGTCCGAGACGACCAGCCTGGGAACGTCCAGTCGGTCGACGGGCACGGTCGTCCACGGCCCATCGCCGGTGCAGAGGGCGGCCTTCTCCTCGAGCGTCAGCTGCGAGACGAGCGCGTCGAGCGTCGTGGTCATGTCGTCACGATAGCGAACGGCGCCTTCCGGGCGGCACGACGGACAGGACGGCCGCCACGAGCGCCGGCACGGCCGCGGCCAGCGGCGCCACGGCACGTCCCGCCGACGTCGCCACCACGCCGTAGAGCACCGGGCCGAGCGCGAACCCCGCCGCGATGCACACGATCGTGGCCGTGAAGCCGGTGGTGGGCCGGTCTGGGAAGACCTCCTGGCTCCACATCGCGATGAACGCGAAGCCGGTCGTGAACGCCACGCCGAACACCGCAGCGGACGCCAGCGCCCCTGCAGGCGTCCCCGCGACCGCCTGCAGCGAGGCCAGGGCCGCGGCCAAGGCCAGCCAGGTGACGGCCAACGGCCGACCCAGGGCGAAGCGATCGGCGATCTCGCCGCCGAACGCGCCGACCGCGAGCCCGCTCAGTCCCAGCGCGCCCCACATGGCCGCGCCGATCCAGGTCGGTAGGCCGGCCGCCTGCGCCGCCTCGGGCGCATAGGCGAAGTAGGCGCCTGACGTCATCGACGCCAGTGCCGCCACGACGAACAGCCGGACCGCCGCGGGGGCCATGAGGCCCGACCATCCCTGCCCGGCCGCGTTCACGCGGTCGGGCGCACCGGAAGGGAGCACCACCGCGTTCACGGCGGCCGCCGCCACGCCGACGAGGGCGAAGGCGACCCAGGCCAGGCGCCAGGAGCTTCCCGTGACGGCGACGAGCAGGCTGGCGATCAGGAGTCCGGCTGGAGATCCGGCGTTCACGAGCGCCAACGCTCGTCGCCTGCGCCCCTCCGGGACGCGCTCGGCGACCGCGTCCGAGAACGGGGCCCACGCCCCGCCGGCGCTGGTGCCGGCCAGGATCACGCCGACCGCGAGAGGCACGGTGGTCTGTGCCGTCGCGACCAGTACGGCGCCCACGGCCAGCAGGACGCAGCCGGCGACCACGGGCAGGCGCGGCCCGAAACGCGCCTCGATCACGCCGGTCGCGACGGTCGCGAGCAGGTAGCCCAGCTGCGCGGCGCCGGCCACGTAGCCGACCGTGTCCAGGCCGATCGTGAACTCGGCGCGGAAGTCGGGCACGAACAGGCCGTACGCCTGCCGCCCCAAGCCGTAGGTCGCAGCCAGGGCCAGGAGGCCGGCCAAACCGACACGGACGGTGGACCTCTCGGGCACGAGCGCTCCCGCCTGCGAGCGCCGCTTCCCGAACCCGCGGACGCTTCGCACCCACGAGCGTACCGCGCACGCTTCACGGCGGCGGGTGGAAGGCGACGAGGTAGAAGACGACGAGCAAGGCGACGAGCTTCACCTCGTCGCCTTGCTCGTCGCCGACCGCGTCGGCCAGTCGCGACACCGATGCCGTTGGGTTTGCGGGCGTGGCGGTGCGGCTCGCGCTGCCGCCTACGCCGCGTTCGACGGGTCGTTCACGGCCCGGACCGCCGAGATGCGGGTCGCGGGGACGTCGAGGCAGCGGGCATGCTCGCGGATGACGTCCGCGCTGTCGGCGATGTAGACGCAGTAGATCTTGTCGTCGGTCACGAAGCTTTCGAGCCACTGGATGTCGGGCCCCAGATCGCGGAGGACGGCGTTGGACTCCTTGGCGTCGTACTTGAGCTGCTCGGACGATGCCGCCCCGGCTCCGGGCACGTCGCGCTCGATCACGTATTTGGGCATGGTCGCCTTCCTTTCCCCGGTCCGTACCGGTAGTATGTATTATGCGTACCGATGGTACGGACGTCAAGGAGCGGAGGTTGAAGCGGATGCGGACGACGACCTCGAAACGCGTGGAGCAGGGCGACGCCACCCGGCTGCAGCTCGTCGCGGCGGCGCGCCGACTGTTCGGCGAGCACGGCTACGCCGCCACCACCCTGCAGGGCATCGTCGCGGCGGCGGAGGTCACCAAGGGCGCCTTCTACCACCACTTCGCCAGCAAGCAGGAGATCTTCCTCGCCGTGTTCGAGCAGGTCCAGCGCGAGATCGGCCGGGAGGCGTTCGTGGTGCATCTCGATCACGAGTCCACGAGCGACGCGAACGGCACCGGTCCCGCCGTGCGCGAGCTGGCGGCCGAGTCGAACGTGCAGGTCTGGAACCACCTGCTGACGGGGTGCCGCGCCTACCTCGAGCTGCACACGCGGCCCGACGTGCAGCGCATCGTGCTCATCGACGGTCGCGCCGTCCTCCGCTGGAGCGACTGGCACCGCATCCAGAGCGACCACGGCGTCACGCTGCTTCGCGCCGACCTCCGCCGCGCCGTGCACCGGCGCATCCTTCGCGACCTGCCACTCGCCCACGTGGCGACGATGCTGGCCGGCGCCCTGCACGAAGCGTGCATCCTGATCGCGCACGCCGACCGGCCCGACACGGAGCTCGACGAAGCCATGCGCGTCGTGGAGCGATTCCTGCACGGCTTGACGCGCGAGTAGGCTCACGGCGCGCACGGAGAGCGCCCGTGCAGGGCGTGGCGCGTCCGGCCCGCCTTGGACGCCGTCGGATGCCGTTCGGCGTAGACGCGATCGTGCCGGGTCGCCCGTCCGGCCAGCCTCGCCCTCGTCCCGGACTGGCGTGAGGTGCGGGCGTACGCCGGCACGTCGTCGCCGTGGAAGCACTGGTGGATCGAGAGCCGGTCCAGCCTCTCGCGGGCGTGGAGCACGCTGGTCGGTCGACGGGGCGGTGGCTGGGCCCCGTACCGCGAACGAGCATCGCCCGCCCGCGATGCGCGGGCGGGCATGGAACGTGGGCGTCCCGAGTGGCGTCACGGCCTCCTCCGGGTCGGATCGTTCCGGGCCATCAGGCCGATGGGTTGGCCGAGACCCGAGCGATCATGGGGCGAGCGTGCGCACCCGGTGCCGGTCGATGGGCAGCTCGGTGCCGTCCGACAGGTCGAGCCAGACGTAGCCCGTCCCGACGTTCTCCGCCTCGATCTCGGACAGCGGGAAGGCCGGGCCTTCGGCACCTTCGGGCGTGTAGGCGGTGTCGGGCGATGCGGTGAAGAGGACCTCGCCGTCGCGTGCGAGCTCGAAGTCGGCGTTCACGCTACCGTCGGCGGCCTCCGTGAACGAGTGCCGGAACGTGTACCAGCCGGCCTCGTCGACCCGGTGCTCGGCGCCGGTCAGCTCCCCGTCGCCGACGACGATGTCGCCCCCGCCCGCTTCGACGGGAACCGCCTGATAGCGGAGGCTGCTGATCCAGTTGCCGAAGTCGCCCTCCGGGTCGTCATCGCTCGGGGGGCCCGGCTCGTCGCGCACGTCGAGCCTGCTGAACGAGCTCCAGAAGGTGAACTCCATGTGCTGTTCGGGATCCAGGTAGGCGTCCAGCTCGACCGTGAAGCCGCCGCTCGGGAACGACGTGGAGAAGGCCTCGCCGTACGAGTACGGTCCGTTGGGCGGGAAGCCTTGCTCCTGATAGAAGGCGTTGCATGGACCGCCGATCGCCACGGCGTATCCGTCGCCCGACGCCGGATCGACGGTCCCGTCGGCGCTGGGGCGGTGCTCCACGGTGCCGCACCAGCCCGCCGCGCTCTCCACGTCGCCGCCGATCCAACCGTCGACGTTCTGCTCGAACTCCTGGTGCCAGGCCGGGAACCCGGTCCGGTCCGAGCCGGAAGCGAGGGCGCTTCCCATGGCCAGAGCCAACGCGCCCAGCAGAAGGGCGACGAGCGCGACGCGCGGAGGCCGCGTTTCGCTCCCTTGGCGGCCGCGGGGACGTCGGAAGCTCGAGCGACGTCGTTCGGTCTGTTCCGTATGGCGTTCGAGGGTGGTCATTGCCGACCTCGCAATCACGGGTTGGACGTCGAGGTTCGATGGAAGACTCGTCGAAGGCATCACCTCCCTTCCGACGCCAGATGGGTGTCGCCACCGCGGGCGTTCGACTCCTGGCGAATGCTTCCGTGCGTCCAGCTCGATGCCGTGGTTCGATGCCATGCCGCCGAGAGCGAGCCGCATGCGGTCCTCGCCGCTCGTGCCATCGAACGAGGATTCGTCCCTGGCCACAGGCACGCCGACGCCAGGAGAAACGGCGTGCCCCATCTCGTCTCGCTCAGGCGACGCACGAAATGGACAGGATGGGCATCGCAGGTTCTGTGGTTGTTCGCTTTTACGATAGAGGCTTCACACCTAGTCGTGTCAAGATTCTTCAATACGTAGCCAAGTGGTTCGGTCGAACCAATCGCAGCCACCGACCCCGCGGGACATGGCTGCTCGCGGCGACGCTGGGCGAGGAGCCAGCTCGAAGCGTCGTCTCATCCGTCGTGCCGAACATCGCCATCCGGTAGGCCCGAGCCGGACGCGTCGACGTCCGATGTCCGATGTCGGAACGACCGGCTCCCGTTCGACGTTCGTCCGCCGGTGTCGAACGACTCCCGGTCCCGGAACGGTGTACTCGTGAAAAAAAGGACAATCGCCCATTGGCCTGGTGCTCCAGCGTGCGTATCGTGTCGTCCGAGCGAGCCCGGTCCCTGTCGCTGGCGCTCCCACCCGCTCGCTCGGATGCCCGGAGCGCCGCCGTTCACCCCATGCACCCGAGGTGCCGCTCATGCCCACCATCACCCCCGACGTCCCCGTCACCGCTGCCACGCAGCCCGCCGCCTGGCGCGGCTTCGCGCCCGGCCCCTGGACCGAGCGCATCGACGTCCGCGACTTCATCCAGCGCAACTACGCCCTCTACGAGGGTGACGCCGCCTTCCTGGCGCCCGCCACCGAGCGCACCGACGCCCTCTGGGCGCGCCTGGGCCTGCTGTTCGAGGAGGAGCGCCGCCGCGGCGTGCTGGACGTTTCTCAGGTGCCCAGCAGCATCACCGCGCACGAGCCCGGCTACATCGACCAGGACGCCGAGCTCATCGTCGGCCTCCAGACCGACGCGCCGCTCAAGCGGGCCATCTTCCCCAACGGCGGCTTCCGCATGGTCGAGGCGGGCCTCACGGCCTACGGCTACGAGGTGGATCCCGTCCTGCGCGAGGTCTTCACGAAGTACCGCAAGAGCCACAACGACGGTGTCTTCGACGCCTACACGCCCGAGATCCTGGCGGCGCGCCGCTCCGGCATCGTCACCGGCCTGCCCGACGCGTACGGGCGCGGCCGCATCATCGGCGACTACCGGCGCGTGCCGCTCTACGGCGTCGACCGCCTGATCGAGGCGAAGAAGGCCGAGAGGGCCGGCCTGGACAGCGCCCACGCCACCGACGCGATCATCCGCGACCGCGAGGAGCTGTCCGAGCAGGTCCGCGCCCTGAAGGAACTGAAGGAGATGGCCTCCGCCTACGGCTACGACGTCTCCGGCCCGGCCGCCACGGCGCGCGAGGCGATCCAGTGGCTGTACTTCGGCTACCTATCCGCCGTCAAGGAGCAGAACGGCGCGGCCATGTCGCTGGGCCGCACGTCGACCTTCCTGGACGTCTACCTGCAGCGTGATCTCGAAGCGGGCCGCCTGACCGAAACGCAGGCGCAGGAGCTGGTCGACGACTTCGTGATCAAGCTGCGCATCGTCCGCTTCCTCCGGACCAAGGAGTACGACGCGCTGTTCTCGGGCGACCCGACCTGGGTCACCGAGGTGATCGGCGGCGTGGGCCTCGACGGACGGCCGCTGGTGACGAAGACCAGCTTCCGCTTCCTGCAGACGCTGCGCAACCTGGGGCCGGCGCCCGAGCCCAACCTGACCGTCTTCTGGTCGCCCGCCCTGCCCGACGGCTTCAAGCGCTTCTGCGCCGAGATCTCCGTCGAGACCAGCTCCCTCCAGTACGAGAGCGACGACCTGATGCGCCCCACCTACGGCGACGACACCGGCATCGCCTGCTGCGTCTCGGCCATGGAGATGGGCAAGCAGATGCAGTTCTTCGGGGCGCGCGTCAACCTGGCCAAGTGCCTCCTCTACGCCCTCAACGGCGGTCGGGACGAGATCACGGGCGCCCAGGTGGGCCCGGCGATGGAGCCCCTGCAGGGCGACGTACTGGACCCGGACGAGGTCCGCGCGCGCTTCGACGGCATGATGGACTGGCTGGCGGACGTGTACGTCAACGCCATGAACGTCATCCACTACATGCACGACAAGTACGCCTACGAGCGGATCGAGATGGCGCTCCACGACTACGACCCCAAGCGCACGATGGCGTTCGGCGTCGCCGGCCTCTCGGTCGTCGCCGACAGCCTGTCGGCCATCACGCACGCCCAGGTGCGGCCCATCCGCGACGAGAGCGGCCTGATCGTCGACTTCGAGACGACCGGCGACTTCCCGACCTTCGGCAACAACGACGACCGCGTCGACGCGGTCGCCTCGGACGTCCTGGCGACGTTCATGGAGAAGCTGCGCGAGCGGCCCACGTACAGGGACGCCGTCCACACTCAGTCGGTCCTGACGATCACCTCCAACGTCGTGTACGGCAAGTACACCGGCAACACGCCGGACGGCCGTCGCCGCGGCGAGCCGTTCGCTCCGGGCGCCAACCCGATGCACGGCCGCGACGAGCACGGCTTCCTCGCCTCGGCGCTGTCGGTCGCCAAGCTGCCGTACGAGCACGCCCAGGACGGCATCTCGTTCACGGCCAGCCTTGTGCCCGACGGCTTGGGCGCGACGCGCGACGAGCGGGTGGGCAACCTCTCGAACGTCCTCGACGCCTACTTCACCGAGAGCGGCTTCCACGTCAACATCAACGTCCTCGACCGCGATACGCTGCTCGATGCGATGGACCACCCGGAGAACTACCCGCAGCTGACGATCCGCGTATCGGGGTACGCGGTCAACTTCGTCAAGCTGACGCGCGAGCAGCAGCTGGACGTCGTCAACCGCACCTACCACGGACGCATGTAGCCGGGGCCGTGAAGAGCGTCTGCCCCGACCTCGCCGTAGGCCCCGCCACGGAGCCACGCGCCCGCGTGAGCCCACGGGCCGACGGCGAGGTGGGCTACGTGCATTCGTTCCAGACCGGCTCGGCGGTGGACGGGCCGGGCCTGCGCTTCGTGCTGTGGACGTCGGGCTGCCTCATGCGCTGCCTCTACTGCCACAATCCCGACACGTGGGACCTGAAGCACGGCCGGCCCCTCACGCTGGACGCGATGATGGCCGAGATCGCGAAGTACGAGCGCGTCCTGAAGATCACGGGCGGCGGCGTCACGTTGAGCGGGGGCGAGCCGCTGGTGCAGGCTCCGTTCGTCATGCGGCTCCTGCGCGCCTGCAAGGAGCGCGGCCTCCACACGGTGCTCGACACCAACGGCTACCTGGGCGACCGCATCTCCGACGACGGGCTGAACGACGTCGACCTGGTGCTGCTCGACATCAAGTCGTTCGACGCGGCCACGCACCAACACGTCACGGGCATGGGCGTCGACGCCGTGCTACGGTTCGCGCGGCGCCTCTCCGACGCCGGGAAGCCGGCCTGGATCCGCTTCGTCCTGGTGCCCGGCCTCACCGACGCGCCCGACAACGTCGACCGCCTCGCGGGCTTCGTCGCGACCCTGGGCAACGTCGAGCGCGTCGAGGTCCTCCCCTTCCACCAGATGGGCGCCGACAAGTGGAGCCTCCTGGGCCGTCCCTATCCGCTCGCCGACACCGCACCCCCCGACCCGGCGCTGATCGCCCGCGTCGAATCCCAGTTCGCGGCGCACGGGCTGCCCGTTCGCTAGCCGGAGCTCCCTCATGACCGTCGAGAACACGTCCGTCGAGAACACGCCCGTCAAGAACCGTTGGCTGATCGTCCTTTCCGCCGTCGTCATCCACCTCTCCATCGGGTCGGCCTACACGTACAGCGTGTTCAAGCGGCCCCTGGCCGACGCCCTGGGCTGGAGCAGCACGGAGACGTCCCTCGCCTTCACGGTCGCCATCTTCTTCCTGGGGCTGTCCGCCGCCGTGTTCGGGCCGTTCGTAGAGCGACGCGGTCCGCGCACGTCCGCGCTCGTGGCCGCCGTGCTTTTCGCGGGCGGCCACGCCCTCGCGGGCGCCGCCGTGGCCGCCGGCAGCCTCTGGCTGTTCTACGTCGGCTACGGCGTCGTGGGCGGCATCGGGCTGGGGATCGGCTACATCTCGCCCGTCTCGACGCTGGTGCAGTGGTTCCCCGACCGACGCGGCATGGCCACCGGGATGGCCGTGCTGGGGTTCGGTGCGGGAGCCCTCGTCGCCAGCCCCATCGCGGCGCGGCTCATTCAGTCGGTCGGCATTTCGCAGACGTTCTTCGTCCTGGGCGCCGTGTTCCTGGTCCTCATGGCCTCCGGCGCGAGCTACATCGCCAAGCCGCCGGCCGGCTGGACGCCCGCGGCGGCGGCCAGCGGCACGACGCGGAGACGCACGACCGAGGATCTGAGCCAGCTGACCGCGCGGGAGGCCCTGGGCACGCCCCGCTTCTGGATGCTCTGGGTGATGATGTTCATCAACATCTCGGCGGGCATCATGCTGATCTCGGTGGCCTCGCCGCTGGCTCAGGAACAGATCGGCATGACCGCCGTCGCGGCCGCGGCGATGGTGGGGCTGATGGGCCTCTTCAACGGCGCCGGGCGCATCGGCTGGGCCTCGGTCTCGGACTACCTGGGCCGAGAGAACGTGTTCATCCTGTTCTTCGCCGTCCAGCTCGTGGCCTTCCTGCTTCTGCCGGTGACGTCCAACGCGCTGCTGTTCCAGGTCCTGCTGTTCACCGTGCTGACGATGTACGGCGGCGGCTTCGCGTCCCTCCCCGCCTTCATCGGCGACCTGTTCGGGACGAAGCAGCTGGCCGCCATTCACGGCCTGTTGCTCACCGCCTGGTCGATGGCGGGCATCGCCGGCCCCATGGTGGTCGCAAGCGTGCGCGACCGGACCGGCAGCTACGAGCCGGCGTTCTACCTCTTCGCCGGCCTGCTGCTCGTGGCCCTGGCCACGTCCCTCGGTATGGCCGCGAACCTTCGCAGGATCCGGCAGCGGAACGCGCGGACGGGCACGGACGGGTCGCTCGTAGGGGGGTGAGAGGCCCGGCCGCACCGCGGGCTCAAAGCCGGCCGCTCGAGCGGATCGGACCCCGTGTCGCGTTCGCGTCGGGCTCGGAGTGGCGCAGGTCGATGCTCCCGCAGGCACGATCGGCACGCGCCACTCGGCGTCAAGACGGGCGCCGCCGAGCCGCCCAACGCCGGTAGCCGACCACGAGCGCGGCGTACAGCGTCAGGACGACGATCCAATCGGGCCACCCTACCGGGCCCGGGTCGACGGCCAGCGGCCAGAGGTTCCCGATGCCGTGGAGCAGGGCGACGAGGACGAGGTTTCGCGTCAACGCGTAGATCGTCCCGAAGAGGACGCCGCTGGCGACGAGGAGCGGCAGCGCCCCCCAACCCCCTCCGCCGAGCAGCAGCAGCGTCGGAACGTGCAGCACGGCGAAGACGAGGGCGGCACCCACCACCGCCAGGGCCGTCGCCACCCGCGGCCGGCCCAGCTGGAGCATGGAGGCGAGCTTGTTCTGGAGGTAGCCTCGGAACGCCAGCTCCTCGATCGGGCCGACGAAGAGGTACTGCGCCATCGCGGCCACCCCGATCGCCGCCGCCGATAGCTCGAACGGGGGCGAGCGGTACAGGGCGAACCAGCCGAAGGCGAGCGGCTCGCCCGCAACGAGGACGAGGACGATCACCGCGACGTTCAGCGCGGCCACCACCGCGAGGACCGCGATGACCGCTGGGACGACCTGCCGAGCGCCCGCCCCGATGTCGCGGATCCGCACGCCACCGTGACGGAGGAAGGCGTAGGCGATCGCCAGCTGGACGAGGCCGGACGGCACGTTCAGGAGCTGCTCGACCAGGTACGAGCGCTCTGCCCCGAGCAGAGAGCTCGTCAGGCCGTTGGACACCAGCAGCCAGAGCGTGAAGGCGAGCGCGAACGCGACGGCCGGCCACGGCCCGTCGGCGAAGCGCGGAGGAAGCTGCACGGCGGCTTCGTCTCGTCGTCCCATGGGAAAGGGTAGCAATCCGGAGCGGACTCGTGTCGACGGGTCGCGAGACGCGAACTCGGTTCTGTTCGGGCCCGATGCGACGGACCACGATGTCCGCACCTCCATGGCCGCAGGCGTCCATGTGGGGGGCGCTTGGCGCGCGGCAGACGTCCAACGCGCGGCTCCGACGCTGGACGGACTGCCGCCCACGCGGCCAGCCTTCGGCCCACGTGGGCATAATGGACGCTCGGACGTCGTCGACGGCCTCTCATGAATCTCGCCGCTCCCTATTCGGTCTTGCCCACCGGCAGTGTCGGCTCCTCGCTCGCCACGTCGGCGGGAACGGCGCGGCCGCTGAACGGACGCGAAGCGTTTCCGTAGTGAAGGTTTCCATCGACGGCAGGCCCGTTTCGATTCAGGCTTGTGCGATACGCCGCGGAGTCGTGACCGCAGGACGATCCGCAGTCACCACGGTGAAGATGCATCGCTTCGCTGGGGCGTTGGACATGAGGGCATCACACCGGGGGCGTTCGTTTTGAGGGTGCCAAGAGAGAAGGACTGGATCGTTTGGGTGGCCGTCGCCGTGGCCTATGCGGCGACGTTCGTCGTGCTCTGGCCGTTCCTGGGCATGGGCGGAGCCATGCTGGGCGTGATTCCTGCGGCGCTGGCTGGCTGGGTCGCAGGGCCGCTGGGCGGCGTCGGTGCGGTGATCGGCCTCATGGCCATCAATGCGATGCTCGCGCCGGCGGTCTTCGATGGTGCGGATCGTGCCTCGTGGGGCGCTGCCGTCCGGCCGTCGACCGTGCTGGGCGTGACGGTGCTGAGCATCGTGGCGGTGGGCGCAGAACTGATGCGTCGACGCCAGCAGGAGCTCGAACAGGTTCGTGCTCAGCTGCAGGACCAGCTCGCCGAGCACGAGGCGTTGACCGCAGCGGTCGGCGAGAGCGAGGAACGGTTCCGGCTCTTGTCCGAGGAGGCGCTCACAGGCGTGTACCTCGTGCAGGACGGTGTCCTCCAGTACGTGAATCCAGCCCTGGCACGAACCTTCGGGTACGACGTGACGGAGATCATCGGGCGCTTGGCGCCGACCGACCTGACGCATCCCCAGGACCGCGACATGGTGCGGGAGCACCTCGAGGCCCGGCTGCAGCGAGGGAGCGGCGTGGCGCACTACCGGTTCCGCGGCAGGCGCAAGGACGGGAGCCTCGTTCCGGTCGAGGTGCACGGGCGTGCGCTCACGATCGACGGGCGCCTCTCGATCCTGGGAACGCTTCGCGACCGCAGCGTGGAGGCGAAGGCCGAGGCGGAGCTGCACCTGCGCCTGAAGGCGCTACAGGCGGCGCCGACCGGAATCGTCGTCACCACGACAGGTGGCGTCATCGAGTGGGCCAACCCGCACGCCCTGGCGCTCACCGGCTACACGCTGAACGAAGTGAAGGGTCAGCACACGCGCCTGTTCCGGTCCGGGCATCACGACGCGGCGACGTACGAACGGTTGTGGGGCGACGTGACGGCGGGTCGCGTGTGGAGCGGCGAGATGATCAACCGCCGGAAGGACGGCAGCGAGTACGTCGAGGAGATGACCATCACCCCGGTACGAGGCGCGGACGGGGAGATCGAGCACTTCGTGGCGGCGAAGACGGACGTGACCGAGCGACGCGACGCCGAGCACAAGATCCGCGCGTTGAATACGGACCTGCAGGTTCAGCTCGAACGCATCACGGCGCTGCACGACATCGACCAAGCCATCACGCAAGGCTTCGGGCTGCGCGACGCTCAGCGCGTGTTCCTCCTCGCTGCCCGCTCCGGCCTCGGCGTCGACGCCGTCGCGCTGTTCAGGCCCCTAGAGCAACAGGGCGGGCTCGCCTTTCGGGGCTCCGTCGCCTTGCGAACCCTCCTCGACAGCGCACAGCCGATCAAGGGTGCCGGAATCCTCGGCTCGGTGCGCCGCTCGGGCAAGGCCCGCATGGTTCGGGGCGCCGAGGCGGTGCGTGCCGCGCTCGAGCCGTGCGGCGTGCCGTCGCTCCTGGAGGAGGGGTTCGAGATGGTCGCGGCCGCGCCCATGCAGGCGCGGGGCGAGATGCGGGGCGTCGTCATGGTGGGGCACCGCAGCAGGTTCGCGGCGGAAGACGGCTGGCTGGAGTACCTCCAAGGCGTCGCGATGCAGGGCGCCATCATGCTGGACAGCGCCGCCCTCGTCAACCAGCTTCGCGCCAGCAACCAGCAGCTCGAAGCTGCGTACGACGCCACCATCGAAGGGTGGTCCAGAGCCCTCGACCTCCGCGACCGGGAAACCGAGGGGCACAGTCGCCGCGTGACCGAGCTGACGCTCCGCCTGGCCCGCGCCATGGGCTACCCCGAGGAGCGCCTGGAACACGTTCGCCGAGGCGCGCTGCTGCACGACATCGGCAAGATGGGCGTTCCCGACGCGATCCTCCAGAAGCCCGGACCCCTGAGCGACGAGGAGTGGACGGTGATGCGGATGCACACCACCCTCGCACGAGACCTGCTGGCCCCCATCGCGTTCCTGCAGCCGGCGATCGAGATCCCCTACGCCCACCACGAGCGGTGGGACGGCGCC
>Ga0102934_1002281_pt1 | contig 13243 bp, 10 predicted proteins | sample SalPonR2_A_D1_MG_FD_78175 | JGI IMG/M metagenome (GOLD analysis project Ga0102934, IMG submission 78175) | Salt pond soil microbial communities from South San Francisco under conditions of wetland restoration - Salt Pond MetaG R2_A_D1_MG | ecosystem: Environmental > Aquatic > Marine > Intertidal...
AATCAGACGCGCCGGCGCGATCAAGGGGCGGCCCTCCTTTGCGTAGAGCGCGTCGAACGCGGCATCGGGGCGGGCCATAGATCAGCGCCTCCAGCCCAGGGTCGAGATACTTTCGCACGGTCTTCCGGTCAGAGCCATGTGCCCGGCCGCACGACCGATGTCAGTGATGCCGGGGGGCTGCGACAGCTGCCCTCCTGTGTGTCCGACAGCGGTCATTCGGGACCATTGCGGCGAAAGCCGTGCAAGGGGCCTGACGGGCCGACTTCTGCGGTGCAGTGAAGGATGGCTTCGGCCGCCGCATCGTGGCAAACAGTCGTGGGGGAAACGTCCTTGTCAAACGGCACGTGGCGTTGTCGGAGCTTTTTTCGCCGATAACATCCGGTTTTCATATGGGCCGGAATTTTTGTGTCCATGTCGGCGGATGGGAAAATTGGGGGAGTTTATGACGACCATCGCGAGGCTGGAGGCCATGGCGTTCCGCGCCCCGGTTGAGACGCCGGTCACCACGTCTTTCGGGATCATGCGCGACCGGCCGGCAGTGTTTGTCCGTGTCGAGGATTCCGAAGGAGCCTTTGGCTGGGGGGAGGCTTTTGCCAACTGGCCGATGGCGGGGGCGGAGCACCGGGTGAACCTGCTGGTGGATGATATCGGGCCTCTCGTTCTTGGCCAGGCGGCCGATGACCCGGCGGCGCTGTTCGAGTGGCTCACCGCCCGCACCCATTTGCAGGCGCTGCAGTCGGGAGAATGGGGCCCGTTCCGGCAGGTGATCGCTGCCATCGATATCGCGCTTTGGGATCTGCACGCCCGCCGTGCCGGAAAGCCGCTGGCGCTGGCGCTGGCAGACGGGGCCAGCATGTCCGTTCCCAGCTACGCCAGTGGCATCCACATCGACGCCGCGGTCCGGATGATCGCGCAATCGCGGAAGATGGGCTTTCAAAAGTTCAAGGTGAAGGTCGGCTTCGACCTTGAGCGCGACATCGAGAAGCTGGCCGATATCGCGGCGGGCCTTGAGGTGGGGGAGCGGCTGTTTGCCGACGCCAATCAGGCTTGGGGCTACGACGACGCGCTGTGTTTCGCCAGGGCTGCGGCGGGCTTGGGTGTGACCTGGCTTGAGGAGCCGATGGCCGCCGACGCGCCGGAAGAGGATTGGCGCCGGCTGTCACGCGAGAGCCCGGTGGCCCTGGCCGGAGGGGAAAACCTTGCCGGTGAAATGCAATTCGGCCGGTCTCTGGAAATCGGACAGTTTCGCTACGTTCAGCCGGACGTGGCAAAGTGGGGCGGCCTGACGGGCTGCCGCAAGGTGGCACGTGCCGTGCTGGCTGCGGAGCAAGTCTTCTGCCCGCACTTCCTTGGCGGGGGTGTCGGTCTTCTGGCCTCGGCTCACTTGCTGGCCGCGGTCAAGGGGCCGGGCTTTCTGGAGATCGATGTAAACCCGAATCCGCTGCGCGATGCCTTCGACATCGCGGACCAAACCGACGCAGGTGGCATTTTGCGCCTGAACGACACGCCGGGAATCGGGATCACGGAGGTGCCCCCAGCGCTGGCAGAGTTCGAGACCTTGCGCCGCGACGTTTTCTGATGTCTCCGTCAAGCGCGCTGCGCAGGAGAAGAACGGGGTCACGAAGGGGGTGGCCGGAGGCGGGCGGAAGGCGGGCAGCTATCAGGTGCCCGCACCCTGCAGGCTCTTGATGCGCGCGCATCTGGCGCTGAGGTCAGACAGATGCGGCAACGGCGTCAGCCCAAGGCGCCATGGTCTCGGTCGCGCCTGCTTGCGTGTCGCCTTGCGTCCAGACTGCCGAGGGAATGGCGAAGGGATAGGGTAGCAGCGAACGGCGCACGACCGATGTGGGCGCGACCGTGCGCAGAGCCGCCAGAACGGGCTCGGGCAATGTGTCATCCGCGACAATCCGGTCGGTGCCCGAAACGTCGATCCGCGCCGTGGCAAAAGCGGCATCCAAATCCATATCGAAATCTGCAAGAAACGCCGCGAGTTGAACCACCGCCGAGACGATCTTGCGCCCGCCTGCCGCGCCCATCGCCACGCGTCCGCCGCGCAGGGCCCCCAGAACGGGGCAGATATTCATCAGGCACGGCGCACCCGATTGCAAAGAATTGGCACGCCCCTGCACGGGATCGAACCACATGATGCCATTGTTCAGCAGGAAACCCGTTGTCGGAGACACCACCCGTGCCCCGAACAGCGACAGCAGCGTCTGGGTGTGCGCGACCATGTTGCCCTGCCGATCCACAACCGAGAAATGCGTGGTGGACCCTGGTGCGTCGGGGATTTCGCCATCATGCCCCATCGAGGCCAGCCGCGCCCGATATGCCGCGATCAGCGCGCGGGCATGCATCGGGCGCGCCGCATCGACCGTGGTGGGGTTTTCCTCGGCCAATCGGGCCATCGCATCTGCAAAGGTTGGTCCAGCCGTCAGACCGGGCATCACCTCGAACCGGGCATCGCGATAGGGGATCGAGAGCGGCCTTTCCAGGCGCGGTCGGGCGGCGGCGAGATCCTCAAGGCTCAGATATCCGCCCTTGGCCTGGACATCGGCCGCCAGTGCCGCGCCGAGATCTCCGCCATGCAGGGCCGCGGCGCCGTCGCGCGCCAGGATATCGAGGCTGTCGGCCAGGCGCGACTGGTCGATCCGGTCGTTGCCCTGCGTCGTCCAGGAGAACGACCGCGGGAACGTGCCGTCCACAAGAAACTGCGCCGCCGCGTCCGGATCGCGGGCCAAATCCCGCGCCGCGCTGCTGATGACGAGCGCGGCGTACCAGTCGATCTCCATGCCTTTTCGGGCATGCTGGATGGCCGGCTGAAGCAGTTCGGCCCATGGCAGACGGCCCCATTTGCGATGTGCGGTCTCCAGGCCGGCGACAACGCAGGGCACCGCGACGGCGCGCGCGCCGATGACATTGCGATCCTCGACCACGCGGTCCCAGGGAAACAGATCGCCGGCCACGCCCTCGCCGGAAAGCGCGAAATCCGCGACCTTGAGAGCGGCAGGCGCGGCCATGCCGAAGTTCAGGGCGTGCGCCGTGCCGGTGTCGGCGCGCCAGTGCATCGCCCCGCCCCCGCCGGCAGGTCCCGACATCCAGGGTTCAAGCACGCCGCAGACGAAAGAGCAGGCAACAGCGGCGTCGACGGCGTCACCACCGGCGGCCAGCACATCGGCGCCCGCCTGCGCGGCCTGCCGATGCTGGGAGGCCACGATGCCGCGATCGGTTTCCACCACATGCTTGGTGATCTGCATCATGCGCGACAACGCCTCTGACATCACGCCCCCAAACGTGTGAACAGACCCGCGGCCAGGCGGGCCCGTTCCACAAGGCTGTCGACCTCGATATGCTCGGTCAGCGTGTGTAGCCCCTTGCCGCGGACCCCGATCGAATCCAGTGTCGGCAAGCCCAGAAACCCCGTGAAGTTTCCGTCAGAGCCGCCGCCTGCGGATTGGCCCGTCATATGGAACCCGATCTCTGATGCGACCTGGTTGGCCAGCTCCAGCATCTCCATGGTGCCTTGCTGGTCCGGCTCCCAGACCGGTCGGGTGACGCCGCGCCGGACCTGCATGACAACGTCGCCGGTGTCATCGTTGAGCGCGAGCATCTTCTCGACGCCATCGTCCAGGAGCGCTTGGGTCTTGGCCATGCTCAGAACCTCGGCATCGCAGATGCTTGAAACGCAGTTTACCCATTGCCCGGCATTGAAGACACCGACCGAAAAGGTGCAATCGTCGGTCGTCATGCCTTCGATGACCGCAACATGCCGCGCCATTTCGGCAATGGCCGAGCGGCCATCCTTCAGCGCCCAGCCCGCATGGCTTGGCCGACCGCGGGTCTGGAGATGGAACCGGGCGATCGCGTAGCGCCCGATCACCGCACCCCCATCCGGCCGGGCCGGTTCGGGCACCAGCACGAAGCGGTGTCGTTTGGCTTCATTTTCGATGAGCGTGCGTGCCGCGGGTGTGCCGATCTCTTCGTCCGGCGTGAACAGCACCGTGACCGGCAGGGATGTGTCGATCCCCGCGGCCAGCAGTTTGCGGAGCGCATCGAGATAGACGTAGTTTCCGCCCTTCATGTCCATCAGGCCCGGCCCGTAGCAGATGTCCCCCTCGCGCCGGAAGGGCAGATCCTTCAGCGTGCCGACCGGGTGCACCGTATCCATATGCCCCAGCAGCAGGATACCGCCCTCGCCAGCCCGGGGGTGTGGCATCGTTGCGCGCAGGCTGTCGCCCAGACCCATCCGTCCCGGGATGCGTTCGACGCGCGCGCCAAGTGCAGCCATCTCGTGCTGCACGAGATCCATCATCCGGTTCACTGCCGCCGCATCGAATGTCGGGCTTTCCGTCTCTATCCAGGGACGCAGACCGTCCAGCATTTCCTCGGTGTCGAACGGCAAATCCAGCGGGTTGGTCATCAGGTAGGCTCCTTGGTGCCGCGTCCCGGTCCGAGCGTGGCAGTGGTCAAAATCAGGTGGTTTCAGGCGTCGCGCGTCAGACGTGTTTCCACGATCCGGGCGTATACAGACGCACCGATGGGCAGGATCGCATCATCCAGCACGAAAGAAGGATTATGCAGGGGTACGGATCCGGCATGGCCGACACGGCAATACGCACCCGGAACCACATGCAGCATGTCGGCGAAATCTTCCGAGCCGGTCATCTGGTCGGTGATCTCGTAGGCCTTGTCGTCCCCGACGATCTCCTTGGCCGCCGCGACATAAGTCGCCGACAGCTCTGGATCATTCACCAGGACATCGAAGACATTTCGCAGATCGACGCTGATCTCCACCCCGTAGGCGTGCGACAGGCCGGCGCAAAGTTCACGGATCCGGGTGTCGGCGAGGTCGGCGACCTCGCGATGAAAATAGCGGATGGTGCCGGCCAGCGTGGCGTCATCCGGCACGACGTTATAGGCCGATCCCGCGTTGAACTTCGTGACCGACAGAACGACCGGCTTGGTGGGCGGTGCATTGCGGCTGACCACGCTTTGCAATTGCTGGACCAAGGTGGTGCCGATCACGATCGGGTCCCGCGACTGATGCGGCATGGCGGCATGGCTGCCGGTTCCCTTGATCCTGATGTCAAAGAAGGTGGCACCCGCCATCGCCGGCCCGGGTGTCACCGTCACGATGCCCGGATCGGTATTCGGATCGTTGTGCATCCCGTAAAGCTCATCGCAGGGAAACTTGTCGAAAAGCCCGTCCGCGATCATGCGCCGGGCGCCGCCCAGCCCCTCTTCGGCGGGCTGAAAGATCAGCGCGACAGAGCCTGCGAAGTCGCGCGTGGCGGCAAGGTAGCGTGCCGCACCCAGCAGCATGGTCGTGTGCCCGTCATGGCCGCAGGCATGCATCCGGCCCGGATGTGTCGATGCATAGGGCACGCCGGACATTTCATCGATCGGCAGCGCGTCCATGTCGGCGCGCAGGCCGACGCGGCGGTTGCCTTCCCCCTTGCCGTTGATGATCCCCACGACGCCGGTTCCGCCAAGACCCTCATGCACCTCGTCCACGCCGTAGTCCCTGAGTTTGTCGGCCACGATGCCGGCGGTGCGGGTCTCCTCGAAGCCAAGTTCGGGATGGGCATGAAAATCCTGCCGGATCGCGGTCAGGTCGTCGGCGAACCGGGCGATTTCGGGAATGACGGTCATGGCGTGGCTCCTTGGGTCAGCGGTGCGTCTTGCAATGCGCGGAAATTGGCGAAATCCCAGTCGCGGCCGGGCGCGGCCTCGATCAGGGATCGGGTATAGGGATGTTTGGGGGTCAGCAGGACGTCATCGGCAGGCCCGTCTTCGACCACCTTGCCATTCTGCATCACCAGAACCTCGTCGCAGATTTGCGCGGCGACACGCAGGTCATGCGTGATGAACAGCAAGGCAACCCCGAACTGCTTCTGAATATCCGCGAGCAGGTCCAGCACCTGCGCCTGCACGCTGACATCAAGCGCCGAGACCGCTTCGTCGGCGACCAGCAGGTCGGGCTTCATTGCGACGGCGCGCGCGATGGCGATGCGCTGACGCTGACCACCGGAGAATTGGTGCGGGTAACGGTCGAGCGCATCGCGCGGCAATTCCACGAGCTCCATGAGCTCACCGGCGGTCTTCATGGCCTCGTTTTTTGGAACCCCGAAATTGATCGGCCCTTCGCAAAGGCTGCGCGCCACGGTCCAGCGCGGGTTGAGAGACCGGTAAGGATCCTGAAACACGATCTGCAGCGACTTTCGGTGCGGCCGCAATTCGCGTCGGCCGAGCCTTGAAATCTCCTTTCCCGAGACGGTTATTTCGCCACTGGTGGGATCAATGAGCCGCATGATGCACCGCGCCACGGTGGATTTGCCCGAGCCGCTTTCCCCCACGATGCCCAGAGTGCAACCCTGCGCGATGGAAAACCCGGCATCCTGCACCGCGTGAACCGACTTGGATTTGCGGAAGATGCCGGAGCCGCCATAGGTCATGTTCAGGCGGTTCACCTCCAGCACGGGGTGCGCGGTATCGCGGGTCTGGCGCAGGCGGGGCGCAAGGCTGGGAACGGCGGTCAGCAATTTGCGGGTGTAGGGTTCCTTGGGGTCGGTCAGCAATTGCCGGATCGGGGCGTGTTCGACGATCTGGCCTTTTTGCATGACGCTGACGGTATCGGCGATCTCGGCAACGACGCCCATGTCATGCGTGATGAACAGGACGGCGGTGCCATGACGTTCCTGCATCTCGGCGATCAACTTGAGAATCTGAAGCTGCGTCGTCACGTCCAGCGCGGTTGTTGGCTCGTCGGCGATCAGCAGATCGGGGTCGAGCACCAGCGCCATGGCGATCATGATGCGCTGACGCTGGCCGCCGGAAAGCTGATGGGGAAAGGCGCGGTAGATGCGCTCGACATCGGGCAGGTGAACCTGGTCCATGATATCGAGCACGCGGGCCTTGGCCTCGGATCCCGACAGGTCGGTGTGCATCGACAGCACTTCCTCGATCTGCTCGCCCACGCGCAGGACCGGGTTGAGCGCCGTCATGGGTTCCTGGAAGATCATCGCAATTCGCTGCGCGCGCAGTTCGCGCATCTGGTTGGCGCTGGCGGCGGTCAGGTCGAGGCCTTCAAGATCGATCAGCCCCCCCTGCACCTCCAGTGCGTCCCTGGGCAACAGCCCCATCACCGCAAGCGATGTCACCGATTTGCCCGACCCGCTTTCGCCGACAAGACAATGTGTTTCGCCGGCGCGGATATCGAGGTCGATCTCGTCAAGCACCGGCGCGGCATCCGGGCGGCCTGTCAGGCCGACCTTCAGCTTGCGGATCTTCAGAACCCGCTCGGCGTTCGAGAAATCCTTCGACTTGAATTCCATCTCAGCCCTCTCGTTTCTTCATGCGGGGGTCCAGTACGTCGCGCGCGGCGTCCCCGAGCAGGTTGATGGACAGGATGCAGAGCGACAACAGCAGGCCCGGCCAGAAAATCAGCCCCGGCTTGATCTGGAAGTAAAGCCGTCCCTCGGCCATGATATTTCCCCAGGTGGGGATCTCGGTGGACACGCCGGCCCCCAGGAAACTCAGCAGAGCCTCGATAAGGATGGCAGACGCGCAGATATAGGTGCCCTGAACGATCAGCGGCGCAAATGTGTTGGGCATCAGGTGCTGGAACAGGATCTTGGGCATCGGTGAGCCGAGCGCGATGGCGGCCTCGACATAGGGTTCCTCGCGCGCCGACAGGACAACAGAGCGCACCAGCCGAACCACGCGCGGCACCTCGGGGATGGTGATCGCGATGATGACCGAGCCGAGGCTGGGTCCATTGAGCGCCACGAGCGCGATGGCCAGCAAAATGGCGGGGATCGCCATGAGGCTGTCCATGATGCGCATGATGATCGCGTCGGCGGTTCGAAAGAACCCGGCGACCAGACCGATGATCAATCCCAGAACAACGCTGACAATTGCCGCGCCCACACCGATCAACAAAGAGACGCGGCCGCCCATCATCACGCGGCTGAAGATGTCCCGTCCGAACGGATCGGTGCCCAGGGGGTGCAGTTCGGATGGGCCTTGCAGTCGCGACAGCGCGTTCATTTCCAGCGGTTCATGGGGCACGTAGAGCGGCGCGCCAAGCGACGCGATGACGATGGCCGTCAGCAGGAGTGCCGCGAGGATCGTACCGCCGCCCAGACGTGCGCCATTGGGCAGCGATATCAGGCGGGTCAGCGTCGAAAACGCGCTTTGCGGGTATCGGGTCGTATTGGCCATCAGTATCTGATCCTCGGGTCGAAAAACGAATAGGAGATATCGACGAGCAGATTGACCACGACGTAAATTCCTGCCGTGAGGAGGATCATCGCCTGGATCACCGGGTAATCGCGCGCCAGGATCGCATCGACCGTGAGCCGCCCGATGCCGGGGATGTTGAACACGCTTTCGGTCACCACCACGCCAGAGATCAACAAGGCGAAACCTGTGCCGATGATCGTCAGGATCGGCACGGCGGCGTTGCGCAATGCATGGCGAAACAGCACGACGTTCTCGCGCACGCCCTTGGCACGGGCCGTCCGGATGTAATCCTCGCCCAGCACTTCGAGCATCGAGGCGCGCGTCATCCGCGCGATCAGCGCGATGTAGATCGTGGCCAGCGTCAGGGCCGGCATGATGGCGCGTACGAAGAACTCCTGAAAGTCCTCGCCCGGCGCCACGTAGCCCTGCACGGGGAGCCAGCGCAATTCGATCGCGAAAATCTGGATCAGGATGTAGCCGATCACGAAGACCGGCACCGAAAAGCCCAGGACCGAAAACGACATCACCAGGAAATCGACCCAGGTGCGGTGACGCCAGGCCGCGATGACGCCGATCGGCACCGCGAGCGCGACCGAGATCACGATGGTCATCAGTGCGATGTTGATCGTGGGACCGATGCGGTTGCCGATCATCGAGGATACGGAGGTGTTGGAGATCAGCGAGGTGCCGAGATCCCCCTGGAGAAGCTGTCCGGCCCAGGTCAGGAACTGGATGTGGAGCGGGTCGTTCAGACCCAGCCTGTCACGTATGCGCTCGAGCTGATCCGGCGTCGCTGCATCGCCGGCAAGGATCGCCGCCGGATCGCCGGGCGTGAGGCGGAGCAACAGGAACACGAACACGGCGACGATCGCCATGACCGGGATCGTGGCCATCACCCGTTTGAGGATATAACCGAGCATGAAAGGGTCTCCGTTGGGTCGACACCGCTGGCGAGAGGTGCATCGTCAGCAGCAAAGTCGGTGGAGGCGCACATGGGCCATGCGCGCCTCCGGCAGATGTCACTCTACAGTCTTTTCCATGTTCCAGAAGACCGGAACCGGCGACGGGATCATGTCCTGGATCGTCGTCCGGCGCGCCTGCGGGATCAGGTATTCGCCCATCATGATGTAGTTCACGTTGTCCATGACGTGCGCCTGGATATCGACGGCGATGGCCTTTTGCTCTTCTGCGGAGCTGGCCTGCACGAAGGCTGCGCGCATTTCCTCGATCTCGGGATCATCGGGCCAGCCGAACCACGCGTCGTCGCCGCGTCCATTGAGCATCACGTTGATCAGCGGGTCCGAAACCTCCGGCACCATCCAGTTCGTGAAGAACATGTTCCAGCCGCCATCTGCGACCGGGTTTTGCTGCGCGCGCCGCTGCACCACGGACTGCCAATCCATCGACTGCATATCGACCTCGAAGCCGGCCTCGCGCAGCGCCTGCGCGGCGACCACGGGCTGATTCATCAGGCTGACCACATCGGTCGGGGCCATCAGCACGACGGGTGTGCCGTCATAGCCCGCGTCTTCCAGCTTTGCGCGGGCCGCCTCGATGTCCGCACCGCCGGTGACCGGTTCGGAGGCGGTCTCATCGCCAAGCGGTGTCGCACAGCCAAAGACCGCGCCACAGACGTTGTAATAGTTCGGGTCGCCCTGCATCGTCGCCAGCATGTTCTCCTGGCTGAGGGCATCCATCGCAGCCTGACGCACCAGCTTGTTGTCAAAGGGCGCATGCAGGTGATTGGGCCGGCCGATGGTGACATAGCCAAGCGGATCGCGGATCTCGACCGCAACATCGGGGCTGGATTCCAAAATCGGCAACAGGTCGATGGAGAGCTGCTCGATATAGTCGATCTCACCGGCGACCAGCGCGTTTATGGCTGTCAGGTTGTCCGGCATGGTGGTCCAGACGACACGGTCGACTTTCACCTCCTTGGGCCCGGCCATCCAGGACACTTCGCCTGTCCGCGGGACGTAGTCGTCGAACTTCTCATAGGTCACCGACACACCGGGTTCGTATTCGGCCTCATTGAAGACGAAGGGCCCCGAGCCGACATATTCGGTGATGGTCTCGGAGGGTGGTGTTGCCGCGACACGCGCCGGCATGATGAAGGGTGGCACCGCCGATTGCTTGGAAATCACGTTCATCAACGGGGCAAACGGTTCGGACAATGTCCAGACAACGGTCTTGTCGGTCGGAGCCTCGAGGCTTTCGGTCACGTCGAAGATCAGCTGACCGCCGGAATCCCGATCGCCCCAGCGGGTGAGCGAGGCCACGACATCTTCACCGGTCACCGGCGCGCCGTCATGGAATGTCAGGTCATCGCGAAGCGTGAAGGTGTAAACCAGCCCATCCTCCGAGATTTCCCAATCCGCCATCTGCGGCTGCGGCGCGAAATTCTCATCCACCGCCGTCAGCACGTCATAGATCATGTACCCATGGTTTCGCGTGATATGCGCGGTGGTGATGACCGGGTCCAGCACGCGCAGACCGGAATGCATGACGGCAGTGATCGTCACCTCCTCGTCTTGGGCGAATGCCGGCGACAGGATCGTACTGCCAGCCAAGAGGCCCGCTGCGATCCACTTATAATTCGATCTGAGTGTCTTCATGGATTTTCCCTTAGTTGCCTTTCACGTATTTTGACTGCGTCCGGGCACGGTCCAGCCGCACCGAACTGCGCAGGCCATGTGCCTGCAGCGTTCCCGGCGACACCGCCGCCGGAAAAACGTGGCTTTGCCGCGAGCCTGATGACGTCCCGCGGCGGGCTTGACGCTCCCGTCACCCGGGAGCCGAATAATCGAGGCGAAAGGCAAGGATGGTATCCAGCTTTCTCCCGTATTGGTGATGCCACCTGATCCTTAACGACGCCTGTCGCTTGAGATAGCGCTTTTGAGTTTGTCTTTCTGGCGGCTTGCGTATCGCCAGACGATACGATTATATCGCAGTACGAGCATGGCTCACCTTGTGACCACACGTCAACAACGAGGATCGAAATGCGGGAAGTTTTTCGAGCCGACCCGATATCGCCGCCCAATATGCAGGCAGAGGAGAGCGACCCTCTTTTCGTGCGCGCAGCGGCGCGGGCGATGCATGTGTTGGCGGCCTTCAACCATGCGAGTGGCCCGCTCTCGCTGACCGAAATCGCGGCCCGCGCGGGGCTCGACCGGTCGGCGGCCCAGCGGATCACCCATACGCTGTTGGTCCTGGGATATCTGCGGCGCGGGCCGAACGGGCGCGGGTATCTTCCGGGTGTGCGGCTGCTCGACCAGACGCTGGATGTTTTGCGCCTTGACCCGGTGGTGCAAAAGGCAACACCGGTTCTGCTGGAGCTGCGCAAGACGGTGCGCGAGCGCGTGGATCTCAGCCTGTTCGACGAGAACAGGCTGGTCTACGCCTTGCGCATGCAAAGCAAGCGCGAAACCTTTTTCGCCACGCTTGTGGGGCACAGTGTCCCGCTCTTCTGTACGGCGGGCGGGCGCGCCGTACTTGCCGCAATGCCCGACGACCACATCGCGCCGTTACTCGACCAGGCGCCGCTCATCGCGTATACCGGCCAGACCCTGACAGAGCGCGCCGCGATCCTGTCGCAGATCGACAGCGCGCGCGCCGCGGGCTTTGCATGTGTCACCGACGAATTCATCCAGGGGGAAATCGCGATTGGCGTCGCGATCGCCAAGGACCGCGGCCAGCCTGTCGGGGCCATCCATGTCGCGGGATCTCTGGCCGAATGGTCCCGGGAGACCTTTGTCGCCAAGATCGCGCCGCTTGCAATCGAGGCTGCCAACGCTATCACCGAAAGCCTTTGACCCTCTGGAGACCTGTAGCATGACCCACCTCCTCAAAGCTGGCCTCGAAACCTGCGCATGGGGCTATTTCGATGCCGCCCTGCCGCCGGTCCTGGAGGTGGCGAGCGGCGATACGGTCACCATCGAGACCGTCTCCGGCGGGGTCGAGCACATGCCGCCCGCCGAGGCCGGCTTTCACGTGCCGGACGAAATCCACGCGATCCATGCCCGCGCGGAACGGAGGCTTCCGGGGCATATCCTGACAGGGCCGGTGGCCGTCCGGGAGGCGCGGCCCGGCATGGTGTTGCAGGTGGATGTGCTTGATGTCGCTCTGCGGCAGAACTGGGGCTGGAACATCATCCGGCCGCTGTCCGGTGCGCTGCCCGAAGATTTCGCAACCGGCCGGACAGTGATCATTCCGCTTGATACCGAGGCCATGACGGCGCGCCTGTCCTGGGGGGCAAGCCTGCCTCTGGCGCCCTTTTTCGGTGTCATGGGCGTTGCCCCGCCGCCGGGCTGGGGGCGGATCTCGACGATCCAGCCGCGCGCGCATGGTGGCAATCTCGATAACAAGATGCTCGGCGCCGGCGCGACGCTCTACCTGCCGATCTTCACCGAGGGGGCAATGTTTTCGGCAGGCGACGGGCACGCGGCGCAGGGCGATGGCGAAGTGTGCGTCACCGCGATCGAAACAGCCCTGACCGGGACATTCAAGCTCACGGTCCGCAGCGACATGGAGCTTGCCGCGCCCCGCGCCGAAACGCAGGACAGCCTGATCACGATGGGTCTGCACGAAAGCCTCGACCGCTGTGCAGAGCGGGCCGTTCGCGACATGATTGCCTGGATTATGGAACGTCGTGGCCTGAGCCGCGAGGATGCCTACATGCTGTGCTCGCTCGCGGCGGACCTGAGAGTGACCCAATGCGTCAACGGCAACAAGGGTGTGCACATGGTGCTGAACAAGGGTCTTCTGGACCAGTGAAAACAACGGAGCGACAGATGACGGTCAAGACGGCAATCATTGGTTTGGGAATTATGGGCCGGCGCATGCTGGAGCATATGACCCGGCATGAGGGATATGCGCCCGTGGCAATCTGGGACCCTGATGCGGATGCCTGCAAGGCCGCCCGGGCGATCGCCCCGGATGTGGCCCTGGTGGAAAGCGCCGAGGCCGCGATGGACGCGGCGGATCTTGTCTACCTTGCCTGTCC
>Ga0102934_1002283_pt1 | contig 13237 bp, 11 predicted proteins | sample SalPonR2_A_D1_MG_FD_78175 | JGI IMG/M metagenome (GOLD analysis project Ga0102934, IMG submission 78175) | Salt pond soil microbial communities from South San Francisco under conditions of wetland restoration - Salt Pond MetaG R2_A_D1_MG | ecosystem: Environmental > Aquatic > Marine > Intertidal...
CAGCCAGTTCGTCTGCTTGGCCACATGGACCTCTCCGGGGCCGTGGCAGGACTCGCAGGAAATGCCGAGCTCGGAGACTTCGGACTGGTAGCGGGCTTCGGTTGCCGAGTCGACGGCCTGTCCGGCAGCCGCCCGGGCGCGCATCTCGTCGTAGTTCACCACGCCGGGCTGCGGGCCGGTGTTGTGGCAAAAGATGCAGTTATGGTTCCAGACCGATACATTGGCGTCGAAGTGCTGCTCGTCGGGGCCCAGAAAGGCGGCGTTCATGTGCACCCAGCGCTGGTCCTCGTTGTGCCACAGGATATGCAGACGATAGTAGGTTCCGCCCTCGCCTTCCTCACGAGTCAGGTATTGCTGATAGCGATTGGAGCCAACCAGACGCTCGATCCGGTAACTGGCCACCGCCTCGTCGGTGCCTGGCGTGTAGTAGTCGAAGAAGAAGCGATCACCACGGCGCACCGGCCGGACATCCATACCCCAGGCCCGGATCGGCCGGCCATCGAAGCGGCCCTGGACGTTGTCCGGTCGAGCCTCCTGGGTCATGGTGCGGTGGTAGGTCTGATGCCAGGTCGAATAGCGATCCCGATGGCAGGTGTGACAGGTCTCGGAACCGGCCCACTCGGCCTGAAGGGCCGGCGCGAATGCGGCAAGCGCAAGCGCGAGCAGGAGGACCTGGCTGGCTCTGACCTTGATCAGCTCAGGCATCCGGGGCTTCCCGATAGGCGGCAAGGATCTCGGGCTGCGGCCACAGATCGCTGAGCAGCACGGACCGACCGGTGCCCGAAACGATTCGTGCGTGATGCCGATTCAACAGGCGCGGCCGGTCAACCCCACAGGAATTGGCGATGATGCCGACTTCCTTGATCATGTGCCGGGCGTACCAGGCGACCCGCTCGGCCTTGTCTTCGGGCACCAGTCCTCGCTGCAGATGCTTGTCATGCGTGGTCACGCCGGTCGGACAGGTGTTCTTGTTGCACTGCAGGGCCTGGATGCAGCCCAGCGCGAACATGAACCCGCGACCGGCCTGGATGACATCGGCCCCGGCGCACAGCGCCCAGGCCACATCGACCGGGTTGATCCGTTTGCCCGAGGCAATCACGGGGATGCGCGATTTCAATCCGTATTCATGAAGCTTGTCGACGAGCATCGGAAGGGACTCGTTGAGCGGCAGGCCGACATCATCCATCAGGGTCATCGGGGCGGCACCGGTGCCGCCGTCGCCGGAGTCGATGGTGATGAAGTCCGGCGCGGATTGCCTGCCACGCTGATGGATCGCGAGACAGAGCTCGTCGAGCACGTCGGCCTGGCCCAGCACCATCTTCATGCCGCAGGGCTTGCCGGTGACCGAACGGACGCGCTCGATCATGTCGAGCAGTTCCTCGACGTTGCTGATCTCGAGGTGGCGATTGGGTGATATCGCGTCCTGATCCTTGCTGATCAGACGGATGCTGGCTACCTCATCGGTGATCTTCTCCTTCGGCAGAATGCCGCCCTTGCCGGGCTTGGCGCCCTGGGCCAGCTTGAGCTCGAACATCCTGACCTGTTCATGCTCGGCGACCCGGGCCAGTGCTTCATCCGACAGGCTGCCGTCGGGGTTGCGCACGCCGAATTTGGCCGTTCCGATCTGAAAGATCAGATCACAGCCACCCTCCAGATGCCAGGGGCTCAGGCCGCCTTCGCCGGTGTTGAGCCAGATGCCGGCCTTGGCTGCGCCGGCCGACAGGGCGCGAACGGCCGGCTTGGACAGCGCACCGTAGCTCATACCCGAGATATTGAAGAAGCTGGCGCTGCGATAAGGCGTTGTGCAGAACGGCCCGAAGGTCAGCTCGGCCGGGGCCAGTGACTCCTCGGACAGACGGGGAAAGGCACCGTTGAGAAAGATCACCGTGCCTTCCGGGCGCAGATCACGGGTCGAGCCGAACGCGCCGGTGTGGTTGAGGTTCTTCGAGGCCCGATACACCCAGTTGCGCTGGGCCCGATTGAAGGGCAGCTCCTCCCGGTCCAGGGCAAAGAAATACTGGCGAAAGAACTCCCCGAGATGCTCGAAGAAATAGCGAAAACGCCCGATGACCGGATAATTGCGCCGAATCGTGTGCTGCGTCTGGGTGCGATCGATCACCCACAGCACGAGAATCAGCAGCACGCCCAGTCCGATCGCCAGGACGAACATCGCGGCCATGAACTCCAGGACCGGCAAGACCAGATTGAACAATTGATCCATAGCTACACAGACGTCCTGATGGTCAAGGCTCGATCCAGATCAGACTGGCCTGTCGGCCGCTGAGACCGCGATCGCGACGATGGGAAAAAAACCGCTGCGGCTCGGCCGCAGTGCAGAGCTTAGCATCGAAGACGGCCCCCAGTCCGAGCCTCCGCAGACGCATCACAGCGACTGCCTTGAGGTCGGCCAGCCAGTGGCCTTCGCGGGTCGGCTCGAAGCATCCCGACAGCTCGCCGTCCAGCGCCAGAATGGCATCGCGCACCGGCGCATCCACCTCGTAGTGTGCTGGCCCGATGGCCGGTCCGATCCAGGCCAGCAGCATCGAAGGCTCGGCGGGAAGCGCGTCCACAACCCCGGCCAGGATATCGGCAGCGAGACCGCGCCAGCCGGCATGAGCCGCGGCGACCAACGCGCCGCCCTGTTCGGCCAGGAGGATGGGCAGACAGTCCGCTGTCAGAATGGCGCAGACCTGGTCGGGGCGGTCGGTCCATGCGGCATCGGCACGAATGTCGGGCCGCCACTGATCCAGGTGGATCACCCGGGTGCCATGGACCTGCTTCAGCCAGCGAGGATCCGATGGCAGCCTGAGCCGAACACGCCGCCGGTTTTCGACGACTGCCTCGGGGTCATCACCGCAGGATTCGCCGAGATTGAGACTGTGCCAGCCCCCCCGACTCACGCCGCCCTCGCGCGTGGTGGCCAGCGCACGCACGGCTGCAGGCACCGGCCAGTCCGGAACGATCGGCTTCATCGACTCAGGATCGCGAGCAGCGCGCTGAAGTCGGCCGGCAGATCGGCCTCGGCTTCGAGCACTCGCTCACCGTCCGGATGGGGCAATCGGATCCGCCGCGCGTGCAGGGCCTGCCGGCCGAATCCGAGAACCTGCTCGCGTTGAACCTCGCTCAGGCCGCCGGGCAGTCCACGGCGACCGTAGGCCGGATCGCCGACGATCGGGTGGCCGATCGACTGCATATGCACCCGGATCTGATGGGTCCGACCGGTCTCCAGTTCCACGTCGAGCAGGCTGGCAGCTGGCAGCCGCCGGGCCACTCGATAATGAGTGACAGCGTCGCGACCATCGGGCCGGATCACCTGGCGCCGTCGATCGACCGGATGCCTTCCCAGGGGCTGATCCACGGTTCCCCCGGCAATCACCCGGCCCCAGACCAGCGCCTGGTAGTGGCGCTTGATCGAGCGCTGCTTCATCGCTTCGACCAGAAAACGATGGGCCCTGAGCGTTCGCGCGATGACCAGACAACCGCTGGTGTCCTTGTCCAGGCGATGGACCAGGCCGGCGCGCGGCAGCGGCGAAAGCTGCGGGTCGAAGTGCAGCAAGGCGTTGACCAGGGTGCCATCGGGATTGCCGGACCCGGGGTGGACGACCAGGCCGGCGGGTTTGTTGACCACCAGCACCTCCGGGTCATCGATGAGAATATCCAGCGCAATCGACTCCGGCTGCGGATTGTCGGGGTGGGCTTCGAGGGTGCAGGCCAGGCGAACGAACTCATCGGGGTTGATGGCGTGTCTGGGTTTGACCTTTCGACCATCCACGGTCAGCGCTCCGGAGCGTATCCAGGCCGTGATTCGACTGCGGGAAAAATCGGACCAGATTTCGGAGAGGACCTGATCAAGCCGGCGCCCGGACTGCTCGAAGTCCGCGGTCCACTCTCGGACGATCGAAGGACCCGCCGCACCCTCGCCCGGCTTGCCGCTTGCGTCGTTAACAGACATTTAGCTTGCGCTCTGGCATTCTTGAGGGCTGTCAACTGCTAGAATTCGGCGCATGCGCTCTATTATGCAAAATCATTGTTCATTCCGCCGGCCTGCTCATCGCATCGGCCCATTCTATGTCGTGCTGATCGCGGTCGTCCTGGTGATGGCCCTGAGCGCCTGTTCACGGACCGAGGAACGCGACACGGTTTTCGGCCCGGAAGAGATGTACGAGATGGCCAAGGCCTCGCTCGATGGCCGCAATTTTCAGACCGCGATTCGACGCTATCGTGCCCTGACCACGGCCTACCCCTTCGGTCGCCACGCCGAGCAGTCCCAGCTCGATCTGGCCTACGCCTATCAGCAGTCCCGCCAGACCGAAGAGGCGCTGACCACGCTCGATCGCTTCATCCGGACCTACCCGACGCATCCGAACATCGACTACGCCTGGTATCTGAAAGGTCTCGTGCACTACAGCGAATCCATGGGCATGCTGCGTCGGATGTTTCCGGGGCAGATGGTCGATCGCGACCAGGAAAGCGCGCGCCTGGCCTTTCAGGATTTTCAGGAACTGATCCTGCGCTACCCGCAAAGCCGCTATGTGGCCGACGCGCGGCAACGCATGGTGTTTCTGCGCAATGTCCTGGCCGAGTACGAAACCACCGTGGGTGAATACTATTTCCGCCGCCAGGCCTACGTTGCGGCGATCGGACGGGCCCAGTATGTCATCGAGAACTACCCCGGCACGCCGTCCAATGCCCAGGCGCTCGACCTCATGGCCCGCGCTTATCAGAAGATGGATCTGCCGGAACTCGCTGCCGATACCCGGCGCGTTCTCGAGCTGAACTATGCCGACCAGCCGATCGACAACGACGAACCGGGCTGGTTCGGGCGTCTCTGGCCATTCGATTGACTCCGGCGAACCATGACCACAGCAAGCGATCCGGCGACTGAGCAGCAGCAGCGCGCCGAGGAGCTGATTCATCGAGCCAACCGGGCGCTCGATCGCGTGCTGGACGCCGCGCAGGGTGAACAGCGACTGCGCCAGGCCATGCACTACTCCGTATTCAACGGCGGCAAGCGGCTCAGGCCGCTGCTGGTCTACGCCAGCGGCCAGTGCCTGGGACTCGAGCCCGAGCAACTCGACGCACCGGCCTGTGCCGTTGAACTGATTCACTGCTACTCCCTGGTCCACGACGATCTGCCGGCCATGGACGATGATGCCCTGCGGCGCGGTCGTCCTACCACCCACCTGGCTTTCGACGAAGCCCTGGCCATTCTGGCCGGCGACGCACTCCAGGCGCTGGCCTTCGAATGCCTGGTGGGTGGCTCGGTCGGTGCGACCGAGGCACAGATGCGCCTGGGCATGATTCGGGAGCTGGCTCAGGCCTGTGGTGCCGACGGCATGGCCGGCGGCCAGGCCATCGACCTGGCCATGGAGGGAACCCGACCCGATCGGGCCCAGGTCGAACGGATGTTCGAACTCAAGACCGGCGCACTGATCCGAGCCGCCGTCATGATGCCCACCGCGCGTCGACCCGATCTGCCGGAGTCGGAGCATCATGCACTGCGACTGTTCGCCGAATCGGTCGGTCTGGCCTTCCAGATTCGCGACGACCTGCTTGATATCGAGGGCCAGACCGGTGTGATCGGCAAGACCGCAGGTGCCGATGAAGCGCACGACAAGGCAAGCTGGCCGGCACTGTTCGGCGTGGACGCGGCCGAAGCACGTATCGCTGAGCTCAGTTCGATTGCCGCAGGCGCCTTGAGAGACCTGTCCGGCGACACCGCCGGACTGCTCTGGCTCGGGCGAAAACTGGTCAATCGGAACTACTGAGTCCGTCACCAGCCGGGCCTGGACCCCTCAAACCCTTCCAGCTCCCCGTAGGCCAGCCGCACCGCGGGCTGGCCATAGACGCGCTCGAGCCGACGTACGATGAAATGCCCGCGGGCTGCGCTCTGAAAATGATCCATGAACAGCACGTTGATCAGGGCACCGCCCGCCGCACCGATCAGCGGCACCGACTGGGCTGCTGCCTTTTCCGAGACCGGGATAGAAAACCGGGCCGCGATCTGACTGATCAGGCGCACCATAGGGGGTGCGGAATGGCGAACGCCGGCCGTGCTGGCGGCATACTTCGCGGCTTCCGAGACGGCTCTTGCCAGCGCAGCTCGCACACCGAAGTAGCCGGTATCGGCCAGATCATCCTCGGCAGACGCTCCGCCGAGAGCAAACACTTCAAGACAGGCCATCTGGGCCGCTGAATCGCTGAGGTCCTCGCCCTCGGCGCGGGCGATCTCGGCGATCGAGCGCAGCATGATCGAGGTCGAAACAGGCAATTCGATCGCCAGCGCCGGCAAACCGAAGGCACCGCCGAGCGCTCCCGAAATTGCACTCCCGGCCTTGTGTGCGCGGTTCGATGGCGTGCTGATTCTGTCGCCATTCAGGCTCCAAAGGGCGGTCTTGAGCGCCGTGCGCAGTGACGCCTCGGCCACGGTCAGTATTCGACGACGAGCGGCTTCGGGCAACATGTCCATGCCGGCATCGATCGGTGTGGCCAGGGTGCTGGAGACCCGGGCGATCAGACCCGGGCTTTCCAGCAGCTCGCGAGCCGTGGCGAGGGCTTCGAGGTGCGGCGTGGAAAGGCCGGTGGTGACCATCTCCGCGCGGTGCTCAGTCACGCTCCGGCCTCCACTGCTGGTATTTCTCGTAGGCACCGATCATGTCCTGGTATTCCGGGTGACGATCGAGCTGTTCGGCCAGCCACTGGAACCATTCGTAGACCGACGGGCGACCGGTCGTCTCCCGGGTCAGTTCCACATAGCCGCGCAGGATGGCCCAGGCCGCCTGGATGCTGCCGCCCATGAGCTGCTGCACCAGGCGGAACGGGACCAGCCTTCGATAGACCATCAGGCCGATCGACTCCAGCGTGGTCGTGATCAGCAGCATCGACTCCTGCAGTTCCGGCGAGACCGGTGTCTCGCTGCAGCGCCGGCAGTCGGCCTGGTACTGATTGATCATCCGCAGCGCGCTGGTGAACTCCACCGTCTGGAAGGCGCGCATGATCTCCATGGTCGCATTCTCGTGCCGCTCGGCGCGGTAGTAGCGGATCTGGATCACACCGAAGATCACTCCGATGATGACCAGAAACGCGCCAACGATATCGGCCAGATTGGCCAGGGTGTCCAGATCCATGGTTTTCTCGCTCGGGACCAGACCTCACAGTAAAACACAATCCATGCCCTATGGCCCATGCGCGCTCGACCGGATTCGTCCGACACTGTGATTGACGAACCGATCTTTACGCGAGGGCCAGGGAAAATGTCTGCTATCGATGAATTCGACGACCGAACCCTGGCCCGAGGCGTCGGGCTGGCCTGGCTGGCCACCCTGATCATCGGCATCCTGGGCACAGGATTCCTCAGCCAGGGGATCAATATCAATCTGTCGGCCGATGTGGAGGCCGTCGCGGTCGCCATGCTCGATGCCGAGCTGCGGCTTCGCGCACTGGCCTATGTCTCACTGCTGATCTTCGCGCTGGATCTGGTCGTGACCCTCGGACTATTCCGGCTGCTCCGATCCAGTGGCTGGCTGCTCGCCACCTGGAGCCTGGCTGCGCGCCTGATCGCCGGCCTGTTGAGTCTCCTCGGCGCGGTCTTCCTGATGAACTCGGCCGAAATCGCCAGCCGCCCGGCCTACAGCGTGATCGCCGACAGTGCGGATCGACTGCTGCTCAATGGTCTCCAGGCCACATCGAACTACACCAGCTTTCATCTGGCGCTGGTGTTGTCCTCGACGGCCCTGGCCGGGTTCTACTGGCTGTTTCTGAGTTCCGGTCGAATCCCGAGGCCGATCGCCGGCTGGGGACTGTTTGCAACGCTGTTCGTGGCCGGGGCCATCGTCCTGCGTGACTTCATCCCGGCCCTGGGGCATTCGACTGTCACGCTTGCCTTCATGCTCTCGAATCTGATTGCCCTGTTCTCGACCAGCATCTATCTGGCTACCCGGGGCGTACGGGATGGGAGCGCGATCTAGTCATCACGGAGGACGAAGGGGAATTCGTTGACTGAAGACGATTCGTCGATGGTCAGGCCGTCGCCGATCATGGCGGTCAGGCGATCGCCCTCGCGTCGGTATTCGATAACGCGCGGGTAGTCATGCTCGGGATTGATGAATCGAGCAAATCCCGGACCGATCCGAGTCGCCCGGAATTCGGTCGCTTCACCGCCGCCCGGTTGGGCGAGGTAGAAGACCTCGCCGCTGCGTTCGATCAATCGCAGGTACTCGAAGCCGGCCTGGCCCGATGCCTCGATGCTACGCCCATAGCCGATCATCAGGCCGCCGGCCGGCTCGCTCCAGCATTCCTCGATCTGCCGGGTGTCCGAATCACCGTCCCAGCAGCCCTCCAGCCAGCTCATCTGAACCAGGCGCGCGCCGCCATCGGCCATCAGCGGGGCGAGGTAGAACAGCATGAGAAGCACGGAGAATGGGCGCATCAGTAAATCCTCTTCTGGTCAACAACGTCAGGGTGACTTCAACCGACACACCATGAGTCATCGATAGCGCGTCACATCCGGGAGACCGGCATCCTCGAAGCCCTGCCGGCGCAGGCGGCAGGAATCACAGACTCCGCAGGCGAGACCCTGCTCATCGGCCTGATAGCAGGAGACGGTCTGCGCGTAGTCGACGCCCAGTGCCGTGCCGCGCTGGATGATTTCAGCCTTGGTCAGATGAATCAGGGGCGTATGGATCCGAAAGCGTCCACCCTCGTCGCCCACGCGGGTCGCCAGGCTGCACAGGTCCTCGAAAGCGGCGATGAACTGGGGACGACAGTCGGGATAGCCGGAGTAATCGACCGCATTGACGCCAATCCACAGATCGAGCGCCCCCTGCACCTCCGCATGACCCAGAGCGAGCGACAGCATCAGGGTGTTGCGGGCCGGCACATAGGTGATCGGAATGCCCTCACCCTGCTCGGTCGGCACGTCGATGTCAGCGGTCAGGGCGGAGCCGCCGATCGCTCGCAGGTCGACCGATACCACTCGATGGGAGGCCGCGCCCAGCTGGCGGCTCAAGGCCTCGCTCGCGGTCAGTTCCGATGCGTGTCGCTGACCATAGTCCACCGCCAGGGTATGGCACTCGAAGCCGGCATCGACTGCAATGGCCAGTACCGTCGCCGAATCCAGACCGCCGGACAGGAGAACCACGGCTTTGTTGTTGTCGCTCATCGACGTCTGCCTGATGGAGATGAAAGCAGAAGACTAACTGATCCTTCGGAGGGGTTGAAGGCGAGGCGAATGAAAAAGCCTGAGGCAAAAAAAGGCCCGGGAGTCCCGGGCCATGAAGCACACAGTTGGAGCGATGCCGACTCAGGGTTGTTCTTCGAAACGATCCTGGAACAGGTCATCGATGTCTCGGCCGGGCTCGAGGACCAGGACCAGGCCATCGTGATCCGAAGATCGCGCAACCGTCGCGTCATCGACTTCGAAACCGACCCAGTAGTCGGCGTTGCCGCGCATGTAGCCGAAGTCGCTGACGAATCGATTGGCGGCCTGGTTGACCAGCGCATGGTCCAGGGTCTGGGCCACCGAGCGACTGCCCTGCCGGAAGACGAAGGAATAGCGGTCCTCTGCACTCAGGCGCTCGAGCGGATTGACCAGCATCGGAGAGACCTGGTTGGCCGGGTCAAAGCCGGGAACGCCGGCGTTCTCGATATTGACCAGGTTCTGATCCTCGACCGAAGTCCCGCTGAGCAGACCGATCACATCGACAAAGCCGTCGGTGAACTCGAAGGCATTCTTGTCGCCGACCAGGATGATCGGCAGGCTCGGGTCGTCGGCCTGGCGGGCCTGGACCTTGGCTGCGATCGACTGGGCCTGTTCGTGTCGCTTCAGGCGCACCCGGGCTTGCGAGTCGATGCCGCCGAGGGACCGCAGGTGGTTGTTGATCACCACGAACGGCCAGTCGGCGCCATCGGCGATGAATCGCCCCTCCAGGGTCAGGCTTGGACGATCGTGCAGCGGCGTGTTGTCCAGACTCAGGCACTCATCATCGCCCTCCTGGCTCACCTGGTCCACGGCCACCCGGCTGGTATTGATCAGGAAGCCGTTGTTGATCTCGCCGCGGTCGTTGCCCGGAACGAGATAGGCGGTATAGCTCACGCCGCCCGCCCGGCTGACCGCAGTGGCCAGGGCCTGGAGGGTGGTCAGGCTTTCGACTTCCTGCAGGGCCAGGACGTCCGGGCTCTGCAGGGCCTGAACGATGGTCTGGGCAAGTTTTTCGAGCTTGAGCTCGTACTCGGCCAGGGTCGGAATCTCACGATTCTCCGCGACGTAGCCCGCGCCGCAGGCCGGGATCGGACGATCCGGATCATCGACATCGTCGAACAGGTTGAGCACGTTCAGCGAACCGATCGTCAGCTCATTCTCACTACCCGATGGCGCCACTACCGGCAGGTCAGGCGTCGAACTCACGGTCAGCTCGGTCGGCCACAGCTCGTAGCCACCGAACTCGTAGCCGATCACTCCGGTCGCCGAGAAGGTCGTGCCGCCGGCCAGGGTCAGGTTACCGAGGGCAATCCGGTCCGGATCCAGCTCGAACTGCTCCGGTGCGCCCGACCAGACCGGGCAGTTCGGGCAGGTCGCCCCGAGACCGGGAAACTCCACGCCCGGACCGCGCAGGGTCCGGCTGCCGTTGGCGCTGACGAACGCCTCGGCCACCGGATCGCTGCCGAAGCGCTGCGAGGCCCCGGTGACGAATCCGTCCTGAACCCGCACCCGCATCGACTCATAGCACTCGAAGTTGTTGACACCGCAGCTCGGTGCCGACGGATCCGGGGAAGGAACCTGATCATCGAATTCGATCGGGGCCGGCAGCGGATTGTCGCTGCTGCTGACCTCGACCAGGTCTGGAAAGCCGATCTGGGTCAGCTCGAAGAACTCGACCACTGCCCCCTGGACGCTGACCTCATCGCCGACCGCCACATTCGGTGCCGAACCGGTAAACACATACAGCCCGCGCGAAGCCGGATCGACCTCGCCACGAGGCACGACCGGATCCGGCATCTGGATCACGAAGAAGTCCGCACCCACGGCCGTCACGATATTGCCCTCGGTGCGAACGATCTGACCCTCGAGTGGTGAGGCCAGGCCGCTGCCCTGGATCTCTTCGATCGAGAAGCTATCGGCCACCAGCCCGATATCGGAATTGCCGCGCGGCTGAACCTTGTAATTGCTGAAGGAGAACCAGCCGATACCGCGCAGGAAGTCGTAGCTGTCGTTGAGCGTCGGCGAAATACTCAGCGTGACGCTGGCGTCGTCCCCGCGCGCATTGCCGCTGCCGTCGTCGAACAGCCACTCTCCGAAGCCGAGGCTGTCATCGGTCACGGTGACATCGGTGAACTCGATCAGCACACCCTCCCAGGACTCTGAATCCGCAGCACTCCCCGGCGCAAATTCAAGCGTGCTCAGAAGCTCGGCTGACGGGAGGGTGGCAGACTGGATGAACTCGGCCGACAGGACCTGAAGCTCGGTCTGGCCAAAGTTTTCAGTGACTTCACCGACGACCCGGATCTCGTCGCCGCGCTCTGCCGTCAGGCCGGGGAGGTCGCCGATCAGAACCAGGCCGCTGTAAGGGCCGCCGGCCGACTCCTGGATCACGCTGATGGTCACGGAGCGGTTGTCCTCGAGTTCGCCGGGTGCCGCTGTCACGATGCCATCCACGCGAACGGTCTGGCCGAGCAGTGGCGAGGCGTCATCGCTGACCGGATCGGCCACGGTCTGGATGGTGTAGATCGACACATCACCGACGACGGTCGTCTCCCAGAACGCGTCAGCATTGGCAGGGGATCCATTGACCTGCCCGCTGGCAGCAACACCATTGACCAGCACCCCGTTCGGAGCGAACGCGTCGAGTGCAAGTACCAGTTCGAAATCCACACTCGCACCGGCGGCCAGGTCGCTGAGCGCCCAGGTCAGCTGACCGGAAACCGACTGATCCGGCATCACACCACTGGTATCGCTGATGTAGCTGGTATCGGCCGGCAGGGTGTCGGTCACGGTCAGGCTGCTGATCGTCTCGGAGGTGGCGAAGTTTTCGACACTGATCTGGTAGGTGATCTGCTCGCCGGCAGACGCGAATGCGGGTCCGGTCTTGCTGATCAGCAGATCCGGCGGTGTGACCACCTCGACGCTCAGATCATCGATGCCGTACTCGTCACGCGAGCCCCCGCCGGACTCGTCATCGCCGGTCCACTGCAGGTAAAGATCAGCGCCATTGGCCAGCCCCAGTCCGGTCAGGATGATCGACCGGTTCACCGCGCTCCAGGTCGGCGATCCGTCGGCCGCTTCCGGCGTGGTGTAGTCGAGTTCGGGAACGGGAAGGTAGGTCGCATCATCCAGGGAATAACTCAGGTTCAGGGAATTGGCGCGGCCCTGATCGTTGAGGGTCCAGATGTCGTAGCTGATCGAAACCGCGTTGACCTCGCTGCCGCTGGCATTGGTCAGACGCAGGGTCAGGGTGCCGGGAGTGAAATCGCTGCCGCCGGGCTGGAACCCGAGGATCACATTACCGCCGGTATTGAAAGCGTAGATCCCGCCGCTCGTCACGCCACCCGAAGCACTGCCGCGGGCAAAATCACCGGAGTCGAAGATGCCACCGAACGCGCCGTCACCATCAGAAAACCCGGTGGCGCGCCAGAGGTCGGAGTCGAGTTGGCCGGCCGCGGGCGTAGTGGCGAAGCCGGCACCCGCAAAGCTCTCGAAATCCTCTGAAATCAACTGAGCGGGGCCGCCAGCCAGGCTGAAAGAGGAAAAAAGAATCGAGGCGAGCACAACGCTCGCAACAGAAATCGTCCTGGTCATGTGCATTGTTCCGTGGTTTTGATTGGGGGGGACCCCTCGAAGACGGCAGCAATTCTAGCGGAATCGTATGACGAATCGGTTGCGCTGCTATGCTCGCTGGAAAGCATCGACAAGGACCCGCAATTCATGACCCGCCTGAAGCAGCTGCGACTGGATCAGAACGTTCCGAAGGGACGCTACAAGAGCGATCTCAAATCCTGGCAGTACGATCTGCTGAGCCTGCAGCAGGCGGTGCTGCGCTCCGGCGGGCGGATGGTCGTCGTCACCCAGGGCAACGACGCCGCCGGCAAGGGCGGTGCGATCCGCCGGTTGGTGCACAGACTGGATCCGCGCGGCTTTCGAGTCTACCGGATCGGCGCACCGGAGCGCTGGGAACAGGAAAAGCACTATCTGTTCAGGTTCTGGACCCGCGTGCCCTCGCCTGGAGAACTGGTCATCTTCGAC
>Ga0102934_1002284_pt1 | contig 13235 bp, 11 predicted proteins | sample SalPonR2_A_D1_MG_FD_78175 | JGI IMG/M metagenome (GOLD analysis project Ga0102934, IMG submission 78175) | Salt pond soil microbial communities from South San Francisco under conditions of wetland restoration - Salt Pond MetaG R2_A_D1_MG | ecosystem: Environmental > Aquatic > Marine > Intertidal...
AGCAATGAGTCCTTATTGACCACGATCATCAATGCCTCTAGTTTTCGTAATACTTTGTCCGTTCGCCACTCCTTCGTCAATTCCACTGCGGCACGTTCTAAGTTCCCGCTATACTGCTCAAGTTGCCCTTCAAATTTGTCAAAAAGGGTGAGAGCGTCAGCAGTTGAACCGGCAAATCCAACCAGTACTTCTCCCTGGTAAAGTTTTCTAACCTTGTTCGTATTGTTCTTAATTACCGTATCTTCCATAGTTGCTTGACCATCGGAAGCGACAATAGCCTGTTTTCTTTCTGGGGATCTAATACCAACAATGGTAGTAGAATTTATTGCTGTGTTTTGATTATGCGCCGTCTGGTTGTTGGTCATAGTTGTAGAAGTGTACCGACTCCATATTGCAGTATCAACTTCATCACTTCTTGATTCCGCAATAAGGACATCGGATGCCGTCGTATATTCCGCCACAATTTGGACATTCTTTCCAGCCATCTTGTATTCTAACTTTCCGACTTTTCAACTGGGTTATCAGCAGCGATTTTAAGCTATCTTGTGCTTGTTGACTTAAACCTCTATCGGATACCGCATTGGATATTTCCTGGAGCTCTTCTGTTGATACGGTAACGTCTTCAACCGAGTATTTAGCTGTGTTGTTCCGGGTTCTTGATGGGAATTCCCCGATCTGGAATTTTAAACTGGTTACGGTTGATGTCCTCAGTTCATCATTCAGTTTGTCCAGCAGATCCTCTTCGAGATATGACAGTTCTTCCTTGGCCGCTGCCGAGGGAACGTCAATTATCAACGTCTTACCCTGTACTTTCTTTGGCCGGGCTATTTTTCCTAGCTCCCCGGAAACGTTGGTCCAGACAAAGATTGGCTCCTGGGTTCTATATTCTGACAATAGGTTGTTTTTCTTAAAAATCATGTAAAGGAGCTCGTGGTTTGCGTTCATTTTTCTTTGATTGTCCCCCCGGTTAGCTGGAATACTGAAAACTCTCCCGATAGCTTTTTGAACGCGGGATTTCTAGTTGCGGTTGTCATAAATCTTTGAGGTTCTGTTGGTATATTGTTTAACAAAGCATTGCCCCTGTTGGTATCTAGTTCGCTCAGAATATCGTCGAAAATTAGGATTGGCCACTCTCCCTCGTTCTCTTTATATAGTTGAATGTTGGAAAAGTATGTGGATATTACAGCGGTACGTTGCTCTCCCTGTGAGCCGTATTTACGAAGGTTTCTTCCCTGTAAATTAAACAGGAATTTATCTCTGTGAGGACCGACAATAGTTGTTTCAATTTCTCTTTCCTTTTCGTATTTTTCTTCCAACTCTTCTCCTAACATTGCCTTAATTTCTTCACAAGTCTTGTTAGAATACCTCTGGTCAGAGTAATTCAACGTGAGTTTATGATCGGTAGAGGAGAATTCCTGATACGTTTTTGGTAATGTGTTGTTTAACCGTTTTAGATAGCGCATTCGACTTACGATAATCTCAGCTCCAAGTTCAGAGAGTCGAGTATTTAGAACCGTGAGAAACTCGACGTTAATCTCGTCTTTTTTCAGCAAGTTGTTTTTTTTCTTTAATTCGTCATTATATTTTGTGAGTGTCTGTTTGTAGTCTCCGTCGAGTAGAGTCAGTTGATCGTTAATCATTGTCCTCCGACGCTGGGGAGATCCTTTTGACAGGTATAGGTCTTCTGGGATGAAAGTGTAAGTTGCAAAAAGTTTTCGAAGTTTTGATTGGGTCTTTGGATTCGAGTTGTACCGTACTTGCTTCTGTTCTCCCCGCTTTAGGTATACTATTATTTGATCGTCGGTTGACAGGTTTAATTTGATCAGTGCATCGTCCGAATCCCAGTTGATTAGTTCTTGCTGGCGGTTACCTTTTAGGTTATTGCCCGTGGAAACGAAATGTATCGATTCACATAAGTTGGTTTTACCCGAACCATTAGGACCAAAGAGTATGTTTAGGTGCTCATTTGGTTTTATCTCTGACTCTGTTAAATTTCTGAAACCAGCGACCTTGAGTTTACTGATCTTCATTCAACGATCATCCCGGCCGTTTTTTTGGGCATGTAATTGTTAAAAAAGCAGGTGACGCGTTTTCTGTATTCTTCCGGGTATACTTCGAAGGTACCCACGTGCCAAGCTCCTTCTGCAAGCCACAATCTCCGTGGCCCTCCGGTTTTTTCGTAGAGCATTTGTGAGTTTAATGGATCGAGTGCTTTGTCCGCGAGTCCGTGAATGAGAAACAGAGGTGTGGTTAAATTTGGTACCCTCGCAGTTAAATTGGTCTCTGCCCCCAGATCGAAATCCAGTGCCAGTCTTGCTATACCCATGTATAGAGGGAAAAATATCTGGAGGCCCGCATCCTCTTCAAATTTACGGTAGCTTGAAGCGGCCATTTGTAGGTTAGCGTAAGGACTATCAGCGACGATTGCGTCTATTTTGTTGGATTCTAAGGCGGCCATAATTGCCGCTGACGCGCCTGCGGATCCGCCCCAAACTCCTACAGTTGACGCACCTTTTTCTTCAAGCAGGAACTTGGCTGCATTTATTATGTCTTGGCTTTCGTAATAGCCAAAGCCGTATTTAGTCCCGTCGCTCTGTCCAGTCGACCGTGGATCAAAGAGCAAAATGTCGAAGCCATTTTTAAAGAGGTGATCTACTGGACCTTCTTCCAAGATATCCCATTTGTTTGTTCCTCTACCCGGAGTAAGCACGATTGTTCTTTTTGTCTCGTTGTTGTCGATATACCAACCTTGTAACATCAGGTCTTCTTCCGTTGGGAACGTGACGTTTTCATAAGGCAGTCCCCAGTTTTCTGGTGTGGCTTGCTTTATCTCCCCACGGGGGGTCCCGTAAATTTCTCCATTTATAGTTATACTTATGTGATATAAAGCTTGCCCTGTTCCTAATAGCGCTAGTAGGATAAACAATGGCAGCATACTAAAATAATGTTTGTTGGCTCTCAAGTTTAACATCGTTCCAAATTTTAGCTTGAGCAGTTACCAGTCACAACTACAACTGGGGTGACTTCCAGCTGCGGGGAATTATGATGCCGCAGGATTTCCAATAGCAACTACCTCTATTTTTCCCCTGCCATATTTAAACTCGTTTCTATTAACTGAAAATGAAATGTTTACACCGCCTGCTTCACGAGCTAGTCGTTCCGCTTCTTTTTTGGCGAGCTTTTCTGATTCGGTCATCGCTTTATCCTCATCTTCAACGCTAAGGACTACACGTCTGTCGGGTAAAAAGAGGAAAAACTCCTCAGTTTCCGGACTTTCTATAACTAATATCTTAATTCGCCTTACTATCTGGCTGGTGATCGCTCCTATAGCGTTGCCCACGCTATAATTTTCAACTTGAACGAACTCTGTGCCCAGGCGATCGGCCACCTGCGGTAAGAAAGCAGCTGCTGGTGCCCCGATACCGATTAATGGGATGTTTAAAGTAAAATTCACGTCAAGGTCCGGGCTTTTGTTCTTCCGGTAGAAACTCCAGAGCGAATTATCCTCAAAAGTGATTGAAGGGTTCTCCTCGAGGACGTATTTTTTTACAACCTCCAGGGCAATTTCACGCTCGAATTCGTCTTTTACTTTTTGTGCGAATTTGACTGGGTTTTTCTCCTTCATGCTTGCCAAAACCTCCGCACCCTGGCGCGGAGCTTTGGTGTTTCCGGCTAGATATTCGCCGAGGATGTGAAGCAAGTCCGTTGGGGTTAGTGCTATTCTCTGTAATAACCCTAAGCTTTCCAGTTCTCTAAGATAGGTCGGACCTCGTAACAACTTCTGTTCCCTGGCAGTTTCCAATAATTGTGCCTCGTTGATTGGTTCTTTTCTTACCAATTGGAGAAGTCTACTTGGAGCCCCGGATAATGTGCTGCTTCTGTTTTTCATACTTGTCTGTAAGTTGCGACGTTTTAAAAATGCTGGGTTATCGTGAATGTGCATTTTTTCCAATTCGTTGTTGGACAAGTTGCAGAATGCAAGGGGTTTAGCCGTGGTAGGACCAATTTTGATGTTGCCTTCTTTATCGATTTGAATTTCGCTGTCGCCTCCCAGACCGGCAGTTCGGAGATCCATGGATTTGACCTTGGTTTGCCATTTGCCAACTCGAGCCCCTTCTGTTGATAGGTTTGGGAGCCCGCTTTTAAGGGTAGCGATGTCAATTGTGGTTCCACCGATGTCTATAACTACACCAGTGTCTTTACCGGATAACCATCTTGCACCTATGGCGCTGGCGGCTGGCCCAGAAAAGATGGTTTCTATTGGTTTTTGTTTTATTTCTCGTTCTCCTCCAAGTGAACCGTCGCTTTTTACGACCATTAACGGAGCTGAAATTCCTCTCCGTTCTAGCGCTGACTTTGCGCTTTCCAGAAAAGAAGTGATAATTGGAATTACTTTTACATTTAAGACGGCGGTCACTGCACGTTCGTATAAGCCAAGTTTTGGAGAAAGCTCGTGACTGGATATTGTGGGTTTATCTGTTTGTTTTTGAATTATTTCTTTTACCCTGTTTTCGTGTCGGGGGTTGCGAACGCTAAAGTAGCCAGCAATTGCAAAGCCTTCGACCTGGGATTTGTACTGCGCGACATTGGTTTTCACCTTGCTTTCGTCTAAGGGCTCCAGTTCTTTACCCCTTGGATTAAATTTTCCGTTCAGGTAAATCCGCTTGGATTTTGGAAATTCCTGACTTTTATCGGGTTCCCATCCCAGAATAAACAGGCCGACATGTCCGCCTCTACCCTCTACAATTGCATTAGTGGCCAATGTTGATGAAACTGCGACCTGCGCGACATCTGAGGTATCGATCTGAGCAGTAATTTGGTCTATCGCTTCAAATATCCCATTGGATAAATCTTCGTGGGTAGTAAGTACCTTAGTAGTAATGATTACTTTGTCTTCTTTTATGTCGAACAAAACGGCGTCAGTAAATGTGTCCCCGGAATCAACTCCAATTCCGTATCGCAATAGAACCTCCTTGGCGTCCAGTGTAATTTGCTAACCTATATTTTTCGATAAACGTGTAAGAATCGCGCAACCTAGGTCAGGGAAAGTTTAACCTACAATGGCAGTTACTCAACCCTGCTGGCGAGAATTTGTAGTTCCTCTAGCTAAAACCTCGATAAAACGTGTACCTAAGTGTTTTGCTTCTTTCTAGCTTTTTTCTCCCTCTATGTCTACTTTTTGGGCTGGAAGTACAGTAGCCTTAAAATTTATTTGAAGGATTTAATTATTGATGTATAATCTTTTTATGAAGGCAATATATTGGTTTCGTACTAATTGTTGAAGAAGGAGGTGGTACTCCAGGAGGGAGTTGGTATTTTTTTCTTTTTAAAAATAAGCAGTCGATTTGTAGACTAAATCGTCACCTAATGGAGGTGGATTCATTGATAACAGTTAATTCGACAACCAAAAGTTTAATAGTGTTCTTTATGTTGTCTTTACTTTTTGTCGGTTTTTCCAGTTTAGGTGTGGTTGGAGAAGAAGTGGTTGTAGGCGTTACTGGCCCTTTTACTGGGCCGAATGCCCGCGTGGGGAGCGAAATATGGCGATCTTATAACATGGCCTTTGATGACATCAACAATAAAATAGGGAGCTACGACGTAAAACTCGTAAAAGTAGATACTGAATCTGTTCCCGAAAAAGCAACGCGTAACTATATGCAGGCAGTAACCAGAAAAGGCGTAGATGTCACGACCTTTAACTGGCACAGTTCGGTCTCCGTAGCGCTGATGGATATGGCGGCAAAGTATGAAATCCCACATTTCTTTGGTGGAGCTGCGACTCAAGTGATTCTGGATAAGTATCACGAGAATCCCGAGAAGTACCAATATTACGATAGCGGTAAGTTCTGGCCTACACCCAGGAAGTTGTCTGTTGCTTACGTGACTACGCTTACCGAAGCAGTTGAAGATGGTGTGTGGGAAGCACCCACCATGAACGTGGCAATCTATGGAGAGAATACGGATTGGGGTAGAAGCTTTGGTGGAGCGATAGCCCAGCAGTTCGAAGAAACCGGATGGAACGTACTTTCAAAAGATTACTTTGAAATGAAGCAAACGAAGTTCTATCCACTCTTAACCAAATGGAAGGAAAAGAAAGTATCAGTAGTTGCCGGGACGTCTACAGTGCCTTCTTCGTTTGCCGCGTTGGTCAAGCAGGCTAGAGAGGTAGGTTTAAAGGGTATTATCATAGCTGATGGACTTGGCTGGATGGGCGAATGGTATGACCTGGCTGGAGATGCTTCCGACTACGTGCTGGATGAAATACCTCAGTTTGCAAGTAAGGAGGCCAAGGCATTTAAGGAAAGGTTCGAGGAGGAATGGAACGTCAAACCCAGTGCGTCTTCTTCTGGTTTGGCATTCGATGGAGCGAATTACCTTATCAAAATATTGAGAAAGACCTATCAACTTTACGGAGAGATAAACTCGGAGACCATCCAAAAAGTAAATCACTATTTGGTTAGGACAGGTGATTTAACTTACACTGACGGTATTCTTATGAAGGAGTACAAGTATACACCAGAATCTTCTCCAGATCCTGTGGTCGGCAAGAATTTCTACATTTACCCGGTCATTCAATATCATGAGGGAGAAGGAACCGTTATATGGCCCCAGGCGTGGGCGGAAGGAAAATTTGAGATTCCTCCGTATTTGAAATAATCAGGAACGCTGAATAATGGGGGGCTTCACCGGGCCTCCCATTGTCTTTATGGGAGGGATGCTAATTAATCTAGTTGTCAGTGGTTTGAAGAAATATTTTGGCGGAGTAAAGGCATTAGATGGAGTTGACGTCGTTATAGAAGAAGGACAACTAGCGGGATTGATTGGACCAAACGGTGCAGGTAAAACGACCTTTGTCAACGTCATTACGGGATTGTTGCCCGCTGATACCGGTTCCATAAAGCTCGGCGATCAGGAGATAATGGGTCTCCCGTCCTATAAAATCGCAGCATTAGGCATGGGCAGGACCTTCCAAATCACCAGAGGTTTTGAACAACTTACGGTAACTGAGAATTTGCTGGTCCCAGCTCTTGCTACAAAACGCAGTAATCGGGAGGAAGTGAAAAAGAAGGCGCAGGAGATAATGGATTTTCTCTTGATTAGACACTTGGAAGAGGAGTTATCGGTGAATTTGTCAGGTGGACAGAAGAAATTGCTGGAGCTGGGTAGGGTTATGATGCTTGACCCTAATATCATTGTGTTGGATGAACCGTTTGCTGGTGTTCATCCGGAATTGCGTTCTGACTTACATTCTCACATTAACGAGCTATACCGGGCAGGGAAGTCCTTTTTAATCATAAGCCACGATATGGAATCCATCTTTAAGTTAAGCGAGCGAGTAATAGTCTTTGCCCAGGGAAAAAAGTTAACTGAAGGACCTCCCGAAATCGTAAGGGAGGAAGAGGCCGTTCTGGAAGCTTATCTAGGTGATTAATTTGCTGAAAGTAGAGAACCTGTACGTCGGGTATTACGAGGATATTAATATATTACAGGGATTAAGCCTGGAAGCTGAGAAACAGCAGATTACGGCGGTCTTGGGGCCGAATGGTGTCGGTAAGTCGACGTTGCTTAAATCAATCAGCGGTTTCCTTGATCCAAACTCCGGAGACATCAAGTATAAAGATAACTCCATAACGGGAATAAAACCGTTTAAGGCAATTACGAGAGGAATAGTTTACTTGCCTCAGCAGCTTACCCTATTTCAACGGATGACAGTGAAAGAAAACCTCCAACTGGGAGCCTGGACGATCAGACGAGATAAAGAAATTATCAACCAGCGGATTAGTGATAATTTTGAGAGATTTCCTATTCTTGAAGAAAAACAAAATACATCCGTTGGTAACCTTTCTGGCGGCCAGCAAAGGATGGTCGACCTGGGGCGAGCACTGATGAGTGCTCCAGAGATGCTTTTGGTGGACGAACCGACTGCTGGTCTAGCACCAAATCTAGCTCAGAGCATGTATGATATGTTAACCAGGTTAACCGACGACGGGATTACTATACTATTGGTCGATCAGAATATCCGAAAGGCAATTGAGATATCGGACTACATTTACGCGGTAGAATTGGGGAAAAACAAAACACAAGGTTCTCGAGAGGAATTTGCTGACGTAAAAGAAGTTATTAAAGACTGGTTATAGAGGGTAAACGATGATTTCAGGTCCTACGCTGGCAAGCTTATTGGTTGCTGCGATAGTTAGAGCTGGTCTATATACTCTGTCGGCAACCGGATTGTCTCTTATCTTTGGTGTTATGAACGTTCCAAATTTTGCTCATGGAGAACTGTATATGATTGGGGCATATATAGCGGTGTTCACTTTTAGTGGGCTAAGTTTACCTCCTTTGGTAGCTATACTATTTGCGGGAATTGGTGGTTTTGTAATTGGCGCGATAATAGAGAAAAGCGTCTTCTATCCCCTCCGGAAGAGATCAGAAAGACGTAAGATATGGATAATGAACACTTTTTTAGTAACTGTAGGCCTTTCGCTGCTGTTGAAGAATCTTATACAAGTAATTGCTGGTACTAAATACAGGGGTATCGACAGCTACTGGCAGGGTAGTTTAAGAATTACAGGAATTTCGGTCTCCATTGACAGGCTGGTTGGGGTAGCGATTGCGATTATCGTAGTGATCATTTTTTGGTTATTTTTGCAGAAGACCACGATGGGCAAGGCAATTAGAGCCGTTGCTCAGAACGAGGTGGGGGCCAAGGTAGTTGGTATTAACTTGGATACTATTCATACTTTAACTTTTGCGCTTTCTGCCATGCTGGCGAGTGTTGCAGGAGCCTCGTTATTATCGCTCAATCCGGCTTATCCGACCATGGGTTTAATGCCTTTGTTTTCCTCGTGGTTTGTGGTGATCTTGGTCGGTTTGGGCAATATCGCTGCTGTACCTGTTGGGGCTTTGATAATAAGTTTAATAGAGACGTTTGCGGCGTATGGTTTTGGGTCGGGGTGGCAGAGACTTTTCAGTCTGGCTCTGATAATACTGATTCTTTTGTTCAAGCCGAGAGGGCTATTTGGATCCGATGTTAAAGGCATATGGGAGAGGTAAGTAACTAATGCAATTGATAGAACGGCTTGCCAAATCTAACTATACCAATCCTGGCTTGGCACTGCTAATCGTGCTGGCTTTTGTACCACTTTTTGTCTCCGATCAATATATATTACAGCTCCTTATATCTGCGTTGATGTTTGGCACTCTGGCTATGGCATTCGATTTTACGGTGGGTTTTATTAACGTGGTGAACTTTAGTTTTGCGGCGTTTTGGGGAATTGGGGGGTATACCTCGGCCCTGCTTGCGGCGAAATTAGGAGTAACACCTTGGTTGGGAATTTTTGCCGGGTTTCTAATTTCGGCTTTGCTGGGTTTGTTTGTTGGGTTATTGACTTTGCGGTTACATGGTATCTTTGCAGCTGTGATGGCGTGGTTTACCGGTTTAGCGTTGATGTCAGTGATTACTAACTGGACGAGTTTGACCCGTGGTCCTCTGGGTTTAATGAGTCCAATGTTTTTTGACACTATGGATCGTCAACCCTATTTCTACGTAATACTGGTGATGGCGGCGTTCAGCTTGGTCGTACTATTAGCAATCGCAAATTCAAAAGTTGGTCTGTTTTTTCGAGCTATAGGTCAAGATGAGGACGCTGCAAAAGCATCCGGAGTCAATCCGGTACACTATAGAGTTTTGAACTTTACTGTGTCTACAGCCATAGCGGGATTAATTGGTGGTTTTTATGCCCATTTTATGGGAATACTCACCCCTAGCGTTATGGAAACAAGTCAAACAATCGAGATTATGGCCTTGGCTTACGTCGGAGGCAGAGGAAGTGTCTGGGGCTCGTTAATCGCTGCAATGATTTTTATACCGGTGCTTACCTACCTCCAACCGCTTATGGAATTGAGATTAATAATCTATGGTGTAGTGTTGATTGCAGTTATGATATTCTACCCAGGTGGAATTTCGGCCCTTTATAGGAGTTTCTTTGTGGTCAAGAAGTCTGACTGAAATTTGTGAATACCTTCTTCGTTAGTTACTATTGCGTGTTTAAGGTAACTGTGTGAAGATTAACATTTAATTGCCTGGACTCTTAAAACTTCTTTTTAACCAGGTTAAACGAAGAATTCAATGAAGTAAGGGATAAGTGTTTACTAATGGAAAGAGATGAAGTTCTAAAAATTATTAGGGAGAAAATCGTCTATCTCGATTATGAGCCCGGCAAGCAGTTAAGGGAGAAGGAGCTTCGAGAGGAGTATGATATCGGGAGGACCCCCCTTCGAGAGATATTTATCAAACTAGAGACAGAGGGTTTGATCACTACCGTTCCCCATAGTGGAACTTACGTCTCAACTGTGAGTTTCCACGAGCTTAGAGATCTGTTCGAAGTACGAAGCTATTTGATAAAATTAGCCGGTAGGTTGGCTGCGCGCCGCATACAACAAAAGCAATTGGAAGAGCTGAAAAAACTGGTAAAAAAATTGAAGAAAGAAACTGATTCTAAAAAACTCATGAAGTTGGATTCAGAGGGGCACGAGATTATCAATAACGCCACACATAATAAAGTGTTGGCAGAGAGTTTGAGGAAGCTCCGCCAGCAGACTGTTAGAATTTAGGTTTTCCCAAGGCGTAAAGACTTCATGAGCTCGTTTGGTGAAGAGTTTAGTGGATTGATTGAAGCTCTTGCGGATGGCGACGAGGTCAAAAGTGGAAATATACTGGCTTCACACATGAATGATTTCGTCAGGGAAATAAAGGAACAGTTTATTACCGCGGGGCACATGGAGACTTAATCTGGAAAGTATCCACCCACTTTGCCGATTTGGACCAAGAGCCAGCACCTAACTAATTATCGTGATTCACCTCGAAAACAACATAATGGAGTTTGATTTGGGATTTATTTTCCTAATTTGAAATTGTATTTGGAGCAGGGTAGTATATTAACGATATATCAATCTGTTTAAAACAGAAATAATACTATGGAGGTTCATATGTTAGAGTCGAATAAGTTAGTCAACAAGACCCCTCAGCTGAATATATTATCCGAGGATGACAGAGCTCAAATTTACGATGCGTCCCTGGAAATACTTCAGAACACGGGGGTAAAGATCGAGCACGAAGAAGCAAGGAAGATTTTCTCCGATGCAGGAGCAACAGTGGAAGGTGAGATGGTCCATATACCTTCGCATCTGGTTGACGAGGCCGTCAAGGAAGCCCCCAAGAAGATCCTCATGTACGATAGAAACGGAGAAATGGCGATGCGGTTAGGGGGAACAAATTCTTATTTCGGATCTGGGACGGACGTACCAAGGACTTTGGATGAAAATGGCGAGATGAGGCAAACTACGGCGGAAGATATCGCCAAATGGGCTAGGATATGTGACTACCTTGACAACATTGATTTTTCTTCTCCAACTGGCCTTCTACGGAAGCAGCCGGAGAATATCCAAGATATATTGGAGGCACGCCAGGTAATGGCTAATACCACTAAACCTGTTATGTTCTGCTCTTGGGATGACAGAGGTACAAAGGACATATTTGACATGGCGGCAATTGCGGTTGGTGGGGAGGACAAGTTGAAGGCAAAACCGTACATTATTCACTATATCGAACCCGTTACTCCCCTGAGTCATAGCAAGGAAGTCGCCGCTCAGGTTATTTTCGGGGCGAAAAATAACTTACCCACTATCTATACTCCGATGCCATCGGCTGGTGCTGTGAGTCCAATGACTTTGGCGGGATCCATTGCTTTGGGCCTAGCTGAATCTTTGACAGGAATAACTTTATCACAGCTGGTGAAAAAAGGTGCGCCTATGGTTACTGGTGGAATCTACTCGATCTTGGATATGAAAACCTCAGGTTATGTCTACGGTGGACCGGAGTTTGCCCTGATGAACGCAGCTGTCACAGAAATGAGCAATTATCTGGAATTACCGATGTTTGGAACCGCAGGTGTATCGGATTCGAAGTTGGTCGATACTCAAGCGGCGATTGAAGCCACCTTCAACATCGCAACCCAGGCTCTCGTTGGTGCGAACTTGATCCACGACGTGGGTTACCTGTCTTCTGGACTCCTTTACTCCTATGATCAACTAGTAATGAGCAACGAGATAATCGGAATGGTGAAAAGAATTATGAGAGGAATAGATACTTCAGGGGACAGAATTCCGCTCGATGTTATCAACGAAGTGGGACCCAAAGGCAACTTTCTCAGTACATCTCATACTATGGATAATTTTAAAAAAGAACAATGGCAACCCAGCTTGATGGATCGGACCAACTTTGAGAAATGGGAGAGCAATGGGAGTAAAACGATGGGTGAGCGAATTCACGAGAGTACAGAAGAAATCTTGGAAACACACGAGCCTGAAGTTCTGGAAGAAGCGAAGACGAAGGAGCTCGATGCGTTAATTGAAGAAGAAAGAGAAAACCGAGAGGTTCGTTATTAAGGAGGAAAAATGTTAAAAAATCAACTTTTTACCAATAGGTCTTCCCAGGATAAGGTTAGTTTTAACGTGCTTAGCGAATCACAAGTGAAAGATATACATCAAGCCTCGTTAGAAATTTTAAAGAACACTGGAGTGAATATACATCTCAAAGAGACCAGGGATCTGTTAAAGGACGCAGGGTGCTTGGTTGAAGGTGAAAGGGTCTTTCTCCCTCCGGGTTTGGTTGAGTGGGCCATTGATGCTGCCCCGAGCCGTACCTATCTGTTCAATAGAGAAGGGAAAAATCCCCTGACGCTCGGCGGACATAACGTAACGTTTGGTCTGGGCCCAACGCTCCTTAAGATGCGGGACCCGGAGACCGGAGAAAGGAGACCTTTTCGAAAACAAGATACAGTAAATGCCGCTCGTTTGGTGGACGCGTTGGACAATATAGACTGGGTGTCCGGTCTAGGTACAATTGACGATGTTCCTCACGAGTTGTCTGATCGGCATGAGTTTCAGGCAATGGTAAAGAATACGACTAAACCAATCGTAGCTTGGAGTTATACAAATGAAGGCCTGAAGGATATTATGGAGATGGCCACGGCTGTATCGGGAAGTAAGGAGGAATTTCTCCATAAGCCGTTTGTAGTTTCCTATTCCGAGCCTATCTCTCCACTAACCCACGACAAAGAAGCGTCAAAAAAGCTACTTCTTACGGCGGAGTACGGTATACCGACTGTCCATACCCCGATTCCTCAAGCAGGTGCGAGCGCACCCGTTACCTTGGCCGGTCAGCTTGCTCAAGG
>Ga0102934_1002285_pt1 | contig 13226 bp, 11 predicted proteins | sample SalPonR2_A_D1_MG_FD_78175 | JGI IMG/M metagenome (GOLD analysis project Ga0102934, IMG submission 78175) | Salt pond soil microbial communities from South San Francisco under conditions of wetland restoration - Salt Pond MetaG R2_A_D1_MG | ecosystem: Environmental > Aquatic > Marine > Intertidal...
TACTTTTGGTGGTGCAATTTCACTGATATAAGCAGGCACAAGCACGCTAGCTGCACCTACTGCAAACCCGCCTAATATCCTGGCGAACACAAATGTAAGCGAGCTGCCGGCAGCTCCCGATCCCCAGGCGCTTATTATAAAGGCAACTGCCGTGACCAGCAGAATTGGTTTTCGGCCGAATTTATCAGCCAGGCTGCCCCCGAAAAAGGCGCCGATGGCACACCCAAGCAGCATAGAAGCAACATTAAAGCCTGTCCCCACCGCATCTGAATCAAATGCTATTTGAAGAGCTCCCACTGTCCCGTTGATTACGCCGCTGTCGAAACCGAAAAGAAATCCGCCTATGGCAGCAATAGTAGACAGAAAGATAACCCTTCCCATTTTATCAGTTCCTGCCTTACTGGCTGTGCTTTTATTTTCCATACAAATGTTTTTATTTAAGTTTGGTTACGATGGAAGTTGATGATATACAATTGGTAAACAGATTATAACGACAGTAGAAAAAGCCCTTCCCCCCACTCGTGTATTTACGAATTTTCGGGCTGGCAATGAAGAAAAAAGGGTTAAAATACATATCTGTTAAATCATGCAGTATGAACTGACGTTTGCTATTACACTATCTGAACAACGGAAATTTAGATTAAACCTTCAGTGATCCATTACACAGCAGCGGTGAAATATGAGACAAGAAAATAAATGCACGATACCATTACACGCTGCAATATCGTGTGGCAAGCTAGTTTTTTATGTTTATGATTCCTATTTGAGGATAGTCCATCGGCCTGCTCAGGAATGTAACATGTTGGTGATTTCACGGCATATAGAATGAACCATCATTATTAACTGTTTTTGGAGAGGATAGTTTTTGCAAGGTTAACCTGCAAATAACGTTTCGGTGCTTTAGTGTATCTATTAATTCATTTGTTCTGACGGGCAATGCTTACTAATGAGTCAGCTTATGACAACAGTTACAATTAAGAATGGCAAGATCAGAAAAGCTGCCATGACCTTTTAGTACCCAATCGAATTATTCCTGACTGAGGGAAGAAATATCAACCCCATCAGAATCAGCCCAAGTGCTCCGTAAGCAAGCTGAAGCGGCGGTTCCGGGTGGTATCCGACCATCCATATTTCCACGCCGATCCAGATGATAAGTGCGGCACTCACCAGCAGTGATCCCAACCATGCCCAGCTTCTCCTTTTCCACAGCCCGTAAAAAACAACGGACGGAAAGATACCGAGAATAATCAGTAGTATGATCCCCGGAACCAGGAAGTCCTCAAAGGGAGAACCGTCAAGCATGGATACCGGCATTTGGAGTAATTCCCCTGTCGGGTCTGCAACCAAGGCGATACCGCCGAATATGCCGCTTAATCCCTGGAAGAGAATCAATCCCATCAAGACATATAATCCATAAGATTGTGATGATGTGTGATCGCTCATAGCTGTGAATATTTTACCGGATATATCCATCAGGAAAAATCAAAATCCTCAAAATGTATGGACTTTTTGGGAACTCCCTGTTTTTTCAGTTTTGGCAATAACGCTTTCCTCATCTCCCCGGGGCCACATATAAAAATATCTTTTTCAGCGATACCAGAGATATTTTCAGGTTTAAGAAACCCTTCGACATCAGCCCTAATCAAGTCAACTCTAAATGTCTCCACCTGATTCTCCAGCTCCCTGAAAAGATGAAGATGAGTTGCTTCTTTCTCAGTGTTTACGCAGTAAAACAGATGAATATTCAGATCGGTTTTATTCTGTTTTTTCAGATCATTGGCCCAGCTTATAAATGGAGCAATGCCCACTCCGCCTCCCATCCATACCTGTTTGTCTTTCCCCTGGCGATAATCAAACCTTCCATAAGGCCCTTCCAGCAGGGCTGTTGCTCCTGATTCCAATTTTCTGTGAAGCTCCTTTGTATAATCACCCAGTGCTTTCACCATGATTGAAATCTGTCCTTCGTTTGTAGTATCACACACCGTGTAAGGATGTGATTCCCGTGTAATGCCTTTCGCTCGAAAGCTAAAAAAATAGAACTGCCCCGGCACAAACCGAGGGGGCTCATCCATAGGTTTCAAGATTATCTCAATTATGGTGTCGCTCAGATGATTAACATCTGTCACCTCAAATCTTGATTTTTTTACAACGAAATCAAACAGAACCGACTTATAGAACCAGGCCGTTACTCCTGCTACGGAAATTACCGATACATAGCTTGTTAAGGCGAGATTGGCAGGTAAAGAGAGATCAAGGAAGTAAATATGAGCCACTCCCAGGATAAAAAAGATCCCCATAAATTTGTGTGATATTTTCCATTTATCGTAAGGCAGCCGAATTACAAGTGTGAAGACCATCAGGAGAATAAGGCCCCACAAAGCCCAGCTGCCGAGATTGATTTCAAATTGACGGTGAACCGGAAAAAAGTACCACAATAACCGGCCGGAATTTTCAGGAATCCAGCGTAGTGCCAGCATAGTTGGATGAATTATCAGCAGTAACAGGGCAATTTTACCCATCGAATGATGGACATTGTACATCTTATCGAGCCCTCCAAAGTAATCTTCAAGCCATGTTAACCTGGCTGACAAAACAAACGTCAGCGCAAATAACGCAAACCCTGCCCATGCGGTAATCTGACTGCCATAAATAATGATGGGGATCCGGTTATTCCTGATGGTTGTCTCGGGAAAAGAAATCAGCCAAAGCGGAATCACCATTAACGCGGTACCCCAGAATAGCCATGGTCCTAATTGTTTTTTCATGATTCATTGTATGTAAGGTTATTTATTTAAATAGATAGACTCACGGTTATTTGAAAGTGACATTTCCTGACCTTTTTTTTGATAATAAAACCGATAATAACAGAGTCAGCAGAACCAGGACAAGAGCAATCATCAACCACGGCGACGCTCCCGGAAAGACAGATGAAATCAACAGGTATTCCCTGGTAAGGCTCCAGATCAAAACAAAGATCAAAATCAAAGCCATTGTAAGCTGCAGATACTGAACACCTGAATAATTCTTAATCTGTAAATCAAACCGTCGCTTTCCTTGTATTGATTCCCTTATCATTCGGACTATCTGCAGAAATGAAACAGTAAGGATTAGCCCGATTACAATCCATAAACCTGTGGTTGCTTTTGCAATCAGATCCATACCTAGTGAGCCGAATCCGTTCCACTCTGCCCAGTCGCTCAGAATATGTGAGATCAGCGGCCAGCTTCTGGAGCTGTTGGTCAGGATAACGATGCCGTCTCCTGTTTCCGGAACAAGATGAAAGTGAGTCATCCACCCGTTGCCCTGCCCCCCGCTGAAAACGGCCTGTTTACCATTCGGCAGCGTTTCGATGAAATGTCCCAGTCCGTAGTTTTCCGAAACGAGTGAATAGATTCCGGCAGCTTCAATCAAGGGATTGTAGAGTTCCCGAATACTCTTTTCTTTGAGTACATTTGTATCTGAATAATATTGATCAAGCATACCTGAACTTACAAATGTGGCGATATCTTCCACATTAGCAAATAGCCCGCCGGCTCCTTTTTCCGAATAGACGTAAACAGGAACCGGATCACCATTCAGATTGTGTCCGTTGGGTACAGGCGTGATGAAATCTTCACTCCATTCAAAACTTGCATTCTCCATTTTCAGAGGAATCAATATTTCATTCAGCATGTACTCTGAGAAACTGCGTCCTGTAACATCCTCTATAAGAAGTTCAAGAAGATGATAACCAACATTTGAGTAGCTGAACACAGTGCGGGGCTCCCTTTCAAACCGAACCTCCCGGGACAGGCTCTCTCTCAGGGATGGCTTTTCTTCCCGGGGATCATATTCCAGGCCAATAGTGCCCAATGTAAGGCCGGAGCTGTGGCTTAAAAGATGGCGGATCGTTACTTTTTTGAAATCGACTTCAGATTCTGGAAATTCCCAGCTTTTAAGATGCACGTACACCGGGTCATCCAGTTTAATTTCCCCCTTTTCCACAAGCTTCATCACGCCGCGGGCAGTCACTGATTTTGAGATCGACTCAACCCGACAGATGGTTTTTGGGCTCATCCTGACCTCATTTTCAATGTCAGCCAATCCATAGGCATCAGACCAGCTGATCTTTCCATTTTTTATAAGTGCCACCGATACACCCGGAACCTCATACCAATCCATTAAGTCGGGTATGCGCTGACCTAAATGTTGCTGAAAATCAGCCTGGGAATATTCCACATCATCAGTCATCCGGCTGCAGCCTGCCGTGGCAACCAGGAGCATAAGCGCTATAAACTTGACAGATTTAGATTGAATTATATTCATAGATCCTCGAATCAGCCGATCGAAAAAAAACCTCCAATTTCTATATACCTGAAATAGAATTTCTTAGCAGGTCTTCAAGAAATATATCTTTATCAAATATTTTACTCTTCCACTCCGGTGCCGCCCTGTCTAACAGCATGGCCTGAAGCATTCCCCCATAATAGAAACGGCTTTCTCCGCTGCGGACTGCCGCTCTTGGGACCTCACTCAACTGATTTCGAAAATATTTATCCCGTTCGCTATAATTATTAAAATCTCCCAGCTTTTTTATCTCAGTGACAGGTTCATAGCCTGAGCTCTCATCAGCAACCAGTCCAATTTTCAACTCTGTATATTTTGCTAAACCCTCCAGCCACTCCCTGTTTTTCTCATACTCTATCATCTCCTCACTCAAATCAGCTTCCCGCCTCCTTTCGTCCCTGACATTGAGATACTCTCTGATAAACTGACGGGCATCCATATCGTTGTCAGATTCATACGCTTTCATTAACAGATCAGCCTCATTTCGCCATCCGGCACTGTTTTTTTCCATGTCCCAGGGATATTCATTTGATTTCCCGGCATAAAATTCAGCTTTTGAAAATTTCTCTAATGAGGTTACCCCCTGGTATCCATGAAACGCTTCGTGAATTAAACCGGACGTATAGCTCTCAGCTTCTCCCATAATCAGGTTCCAGAATATCTTATATGGAAAAATCAGATTAATTCCCGGCGGCAGGTCATTCTTAAACCCGTTGTAAAATGAGACTTCAGCGAATTCTCGTGTCTGCATCGTACTCACCCAGGTTGAATCGACTTTTACAGTAAAGTTCTCAGGAGTGACTGCCGGATCTGGTAAATGTTGACGATAATACTGGTCTCCAATGAAATCATCATTCTCTACCACTTTCCACTCGTCTCCCCTGTACTCATGAGAAGGCATTTTGTACCAGCCCGGCTCAGGATTATCCATCCCAACCAAAAATGCATACTCCTCATTATACACAATTACAGGTATTGTTACCCCGTAGAAAGAAGGCCAGATATGACTCATAACCTCTTCCTGAAGATTAAAATATTCGGCTATATAAGCTTTTTGAGGAGTTGTTAATTTTTCTGTGACAGATGATGAGCTGCTAAGCGTTGTGTTATAACTTGCCGATGCTGCCATCAATACAATTACGAGTACAACCAACCATTTTAGTCCTTTTAAAAAACCTCTAAATGCACTTTTTAGTATTTCCATTTTGTCACCTTACGTTTATTTAAACTTTAAAAAGCCTCCCCAAACTGGATATAAAACCCGCTGGTGCCTTTACCAATCCCATAGTCAATCCGAATATTTGTGGGGTCATTCTTGTTGATGTTAATTCTGAATCCCAAACCCGTGCTCCACTTTACTGATGAGACATTGAAATCTTCATAACGGTGCCATACCTCTCCCATCGCACCAAAAACAGTGAACCCAAACCTGCCCCGAATTGTCTGCCGGAGCTCAGACTGTAACTGAAGCGCATTTAAGTCACGGTATCTGCCCGCATAATATCCTCGTCCAATCCTGTCTCCCCCCAGCTCAGACAGCTCAAGGAACGGCGGGTTACCCGTCAACGACCTGTATAGCCCCTGGAGTGCAAGAACCGAACGGCCGCCCTGCTTAAGATCAAGATACTTTCTGGCGTCGAATTGAAAGGAGGTATACTGATCCGTGCTTCCCAGCAGCGAGGAATTAACCAGAAACGAAACTTGAATAAAGTGGTTTTGGGTCGGCGTCATGTTACTGTTGCGTAAATCCCAGCGGCTCATCCAGCCCACACCTGAAGATACACTGCCGGCTCCACCCGGAACATCCAGCGCCGGAAGTGAAACACCATCCCGGTCTTCAAATGAAAGATTGTAAACTTTATTCCAGCGGATATACGGGCCTGTAAAAAATCCCCTGCTCACTTTTTTAAGAACTGTTTGCTCAGCAGTTATCTCTGTAAAAAGAACATTTATTTCATCGCTGCCTCTTGATTTGGGACCAATTCCCCAATAACTATTTGGGAAATAGTTCACAAAGTAATTCCCGTTAATAATCCATGCTTCCCGGGGCAGAATGATATCAGGCGCAATGCTCAGCAAAATTTGATTTTTCGACGTGTAGATACCCGAAAAGAGCACACTCGACGAGCGTGTATCCGGGCCAGCCCCCGAACGTTTAAACTGCGGAACGACAACTGCTCCAAATAGGAACCCTGTTTCCGGTGTGGAACCAAGCGCCGGAAGAAACAGAACTTTGTTCTGATAGGCAGTCTCCTCTGCCATTGTTGAATCCTGGGCAGCCACCGGGCTTACAACTAAAAATGCTGCTGCTGACAGTATGAATAATTTCATTTTCACTCATCACCTCCATTAAAAATCAATCCCTATCAAATCGTGGATTATCTAATCATCTAATTCATCAACACCTCCTCGGGTGATCTTCGGGGCGAACGGGCAACCTCAGCTGCGTACCCCAGTCGAATCAGCAACATGGGCCGTTCATGCGGATTCAGCCCCAAATGATCCGACATTTTCTTTCGTACCGATTCAACTTCACACGGCATGTTCATATGTGCATGTACAATTCCAAGTGACGTGGCTGTCAAAACGGTTCTCTGAAATACTCTTCCTGTTTCTACCCAATGCCGCTTATCATTCCTTTTACTTATAAAGAGGAATAGATTTGATGAACTTCTAATCTGTTTTTCTGCTTTTTCAGCTTCATTTTTCGGTTTTACAAATATTTTAAGAATGATGCGGCCGAGCCATCGCGGGATATATGGAAATCCCATAACCTTTGCAGTAAGGCCATCTTTTTTTGTTTGAACTTCCTTCTTTGTGAATCGAATCCATGATATCAGTTCTTCCACAAATTGCCGGTCATTAAACTGAATTTTGCACGCCTCTTTTACCAGCTCGATGATCGGCTCAACATTATTCTCTTTCGTGTTAAACGTTTTAATCGTTATCGTATTTAACTCACTGGCCTGCAGTAGTTGTTCAATATCGGCTGATGGAATCTCTTTCTGATTATACATGCTTCTGTTGGACTGCCTGATCGGTATTGTCTCAAACAGCTCCTGTTCCGATTGATTGGTTTCACCGTTCAACGTGATGCGAATACACTCTTCATTTTCATCAGATGGAAAATAATCCACGCTGCTTTTTAACCCCTCATGTTTTGCTGAAATCACCAGGTTTTCAAGTGCACAGCCCAAGCTGATATAGAGTGCATGATTGTCTTCGTCTACGACCGGAAGGGTACGATCAAAATCGGGATACATCCGTACCACATTGTTGTCTACAGAAAACTTCCACGGCTGCGTATTATGACCGGAGGGGGCAAGAGTTGCGTAGTATATCAGTTTATCAATATCCATAATTTCAACCTTGTTTTTTTGGTTATCCAGTTTAACCTCGCATGTTACTTTAACCCTGCTATCAGCCCAGTAAAACAGTAGATGCAAGTTTCCGAATCCATACCCTAAGATTTCTCCTTGGTCGACCTTAATATTAATACCGTACAACCAATTGATACAGCCGTGATTGCCGGGATAATTACGGCAGCCGGCATCACATTTTGTCCAAGTATTCCCATGGCAATGATCTTTGCTATCAGGGCTGTCATCAATATCGAAAGAAACACAAAGTAGATCGGTGCAAGCAGGTACCCGAGGGGGCGTTTTTTTAAAAATGCAACGCCTGAAACCACAGCCAGCGGCAGCAAAATGGCGAGGTCGAGCCCCTGCACGATTAACGTGGTATAGTGTTCGGTCTGGGGTGGAATTACGGTCCCATCGATTAGTGGCGCTACTACAATTCCGAGCCACATCAACCCGATTACAACTCCGTTGAAGATCAAAAAACAACCTGAAAACCGAACCGGTGTCCTCTCATCAAATCGCTCACAGAGCGTTTTGGGTTCAAAGGATAAAAGAGTCAGGGCTAATGCGAAAAATGATAGCCCTGTCAGCACTACATATACCAGGAAAAGAACGTTGTACATCCCCATGACCAGGTAAAAAAGATAGGAAACCAAAAAATAGCCCAGCGTGCCCGCAAGCAGAAACCGGCCTCTCAGGGATCCTTTTCCGGCCCAAACCAACCCAGTAGCAAGTAACGGTATTGCCAGCAATATCGTCACATAATCTTGAGCGATTCCCTGGGGTGCAACGTTTGCAGACATATGCCTGTAAACTCCTTTACCATATATGATGACAGTCTCTCCACGAATAGATTCATAATCGTAGGCACCCGGCCCTTCCGAGGTGACTATACCGGTGAGTGCGGCGATTGCGGCAAAGATCGCTATGCCTGAACCAAGAATCATGACAATTTTGAAATTGCTCATATTCACCTTCGATTATAAATTGTTGCGTATCGCTTTTACCTTTTAGAGGGCTTTGCATTACCACTCGTCTGCACGCTGTATGTGCGGGCCGACGGGTTAGGAACACCCATCGGCCGGCCCCAAAGGGATTCCTTCGGAATAAAAACAACCGACTGATGAGTATTTCAAAGCCTCCTTTTAATCCATCATATTTTCAGCACTCATTTTTCTGTTCAGGTGATTACTCACGGCTTTGGCGACAGCCTCCTGTTCGACAATCATGAGAATATGACCGCCGGATTCAAAACTCATCAATTCAGATCCCGGAATGGTGGAAGCCGCATATTCGGCATTATGATACAGCTGCAGCAAATCATCTTTCGCGTGTATTATCAGAGTCGGTGCGGTGATTGCGGCAATACGGCTGCCCGGCATTACGGCTTCGTTATCAAAAACAGCACCTGCCGATCGCGGCGCAGCAGGATTCATGTACTCTATAAATTGATCTGCCATCTCTTTCTGTGCAAGCGAGAGGTCCGCAATAACTTCATCGGTAGCTCCTATGATTCCTAAAAGCTGCTTTTTAAACAGTTTCGAGACAGTTCTGTATAAAAAGTCATATCTGAAAATGGTCTTCAAAAGATTGCCTTTTTTGTTTGCATCTGCCTGACCTTCCGATGCCGAAGCTGCCACACCGCAGGACAAGCAGGTCAGGGATGAGACCCGTTCAGGATGGTTTACAGCAAACAACAGAGCCGAAGGCCCGCCCTGGGACATAGCTACAACAGCAACTTTATCAATTTCCAGATGATCTAGCAGATAGGCATAGGCATCGGCCTGGTCATCCCAGGTGGCATTTACCGGAAGCGAAGAACCCAGGTAACCAAAGCGCGACGGGGCGATCCAGAAATATGGGTCATCCAATACAACATCTGCGATGAGCTCTCCCTGGTCAAACCCGCCGCCGCCACCGTGAATGACCAATACGGGAGTCACTGATGAAAAACCACCGGTTTTATACTCAATATTACCATAGGGCGACGATATTACCGTACTCTGTCCGCGCACCCTTTCATACGCCTGATTTATATCTTTCAGGTATGCTACTAAACCCCAGACTGTAAGAACGAGTATTCCCCCTGCAACCCACCAAAGAATAATCTTTGCCATGCTTACCCCTCCTCTTCACTTAATACCGACTTTTTTATCCGAATCACTACTCTGTTAAACCGTTCCGGATCTCCCATAAACGGGGCGTGTGCCGTTCCCTCCATCAAAATAAGTGCTTTTCCCTCAGGTGCATCTACAAATCTATAGTATTCCTCAACCAGTTCCGCAGGAGTATTGTAGTCATTCTCGCCCACAATAAACCAGGCCGGAACCTCAAGTGAAGGAACCTCTCTGAATATGTCAAAATTCCGCAAATCCTCCCACATGGGACCACTGCCGCGATTGGCTCCGCGAAACCATTTCGCATAGTCACCTAAAGTGTACTCTCTGGATCCTAATGATATCCAAATCAGCCGGCTCATCCCCACATCCATACCGCCGCCAAAAGAATCCTTCATTTTTGCAAATCTTACATACCGTTCATGCTCTTCAAAAAAAGGCTTGCCCAGCTCCTCAAACTTTCTCTTTTGTCGTCTCGAACCGTTCTCATACACCTGCTGTTTAAGCCACTCGTATGAGATTTCCTCAGCCCGCTGAGGATCAACAACCTGGCCTACAGAAATATATGTGTGGTAATCATTTGGATATTTCCCGGCTGTGAGAATACCAAATTGTGTACCCCATGAATGGCCTATCAGGAAAATTTTTTCCTGGTCAAAACGGGTTTTAAGGTACTGTGTTAATTCATGAGCGTCTTCAATAAAGCGATCAAGCGTCATGCTCTCTTCACTGAATCCATCATGATTGGATTTTCCCGCGCCGCGCTGATCCCAGTGAACCACCACAAATTCCTTTTCCAGTTCAGAGGTGAATGCTCTGTGAATAGGCATTTGTGCAGACCCCGGCCCTCCATGCAGCCATAAAAGAATAGGATTCTGTTGATGTTCCCCACGCACCAGAATCCACTGTTTCATGCCGCCTATTTCTATGGATCTAAGTTCGGATACGGCATCAGTCTTATCGATATGGGGAGTTCGGGCTGTACAACTCATAAACGCAAGTGTTGCGAGACTCCAAACAATCCAAATCTTCTTAGTCTTCAATTTTTCCTCCTGATCGGAAAAAATTCACCATCCTTTATTTTATCACTTTGGCAAAAAAAGCTATCAAATGTTCTGTTGTAACACTTTAAGCAAGTAATTTTTGATATTTAAAAAACATACGTTCAAAGCCGGAGACTCCATCCCACTCCTGCAGAGACATCAGGCGACGATTCTGACAATCCAAATGAAAATGTTCCATTCAAAGAAACTCCGGACGATATAAAGTAGCCTACCCCGGCATTCATACTCGCCGGGGGATCTGCAGTCTCGATTATTTCTGTTGACCCGTAAATTGACGCAGTTACCATCCAGGTTCCTTCTCGAAAAACTTTGTCGGCTCCTGCGCTTAATGAAAACGGGTTTTTCAGATTAAGATCATCCATATCTCCCATTTGCCAGTACATGACATCGCTGAACAGATAAACTGTATTCATTCGGTGAAACAGAGATACTCCTGCGCCTGCATCCCAGGCACCGGTTCCAAATCCTGATGCAGGGTTTGACAGCGGGAGTTTTACCGATGCGTTCACTGTCAGGTTCGTTTTTTGATTCGGAGACGTATAAACCCGAACGGAACCGTTCACACTCGGATCGCTGAAACTGGACTGCCGGTACGACACTGTGTCCGGCACTTCAATTCGCCGGGATCCACGGCCCTGAAAATCCACCATTTGATTATCTGAACCACCACTATGCTGCCCCACCTGTTTGTGACCCGTCCCTCCCGTGGGTATTCCACCAGCTGTTCCGTATGATATCCATGGTGAACTTTGCACAACATATGGCACATTAAATGATATGCGGGCGCGGTCGCCATGTATGCCAAACCCGTTTGACACGTAGAAACTTTCAGTTCTATCAGTAAAAAAATATGACCCTGCCGAATACTGAAGGCTGCCTGAGTAGGTAACCCTCTGAGCTATAAGGCTTTCTGACACACCTATTGCAAGAATAAAGTTATAGAAACTGAAGAATAAAAGCACTCTAAATAAATATGCCATCCTAATGCTCCTGCTAAAAAGCAGACCTTTTCATGTGTTTTACAGCACACGCTGCAGTATCATCGTGCCGGTAGTTTTGGGATTCATTCGATAGTTATTTTAACCGATAAAGCCTTTACAAACTTGACACTTCGCCTGTCTGCTTGATGCTGTGCTGACCTACTGCTGACTTTGTCTTTCCCTCATTCTCTTAACCATTCTCTCCATCGTTTTCAGGGATTCATCCATCTCGTTGGTTAAATCAGACAGGTGACGTCTCATTCTCTGCATATCCTGCTGCATCTGACGATCGCGCATCATTTCCTGATCTTTAAGCATCAGTTCACAACGCTCGGCGGCATTTTTCATATTACCCAGGGTCATTCCCATCTGTTCACTGAACCGGTGCATCATTTGATACTGATTTCGCATCTGTTCATTCTGAGCCTGCTGCATCCGCTGGTTCATATCCCGGTTCATATTTTGGTTTCTCTCCATCAACCCGTTCATCCGATTCATCATCTCCTGCATTTGCTGCATCTGTTGCTGCTGTTGCTGAGACGTTTGCTGCGATTGTACCGGCACAGCCACAGCGAACAGCATGACTGTCACAGCCATATTTATAATTAAAGTTTTCATAATTGACTCCATCTGGATTTCTGTTCTAATGCTTCTTTCAAAACATCGATAAAAGGCAATACAGAATTCGTATGATAATATCTTACATACATGTAATCATTTCTCAGACGTGTTTGTCAAAGAATCTGCCATGCGTCATCAGTGTATATAAATAATTGATTTCTCGTGGATGGAGAAGATCTTGTTTTCGTGACTTGTGAATACTTTAGAACTCCTGCTTCTGAGCATTCAACTTTTGGATCAACAGGAAACTGTGTATGTAAATGTTATATCCCCGAGCATACATAAGTATTTGAATATCTTTGAAGAATTGTAATTATGCTGCCGGAGATACCTCCAGCCCTAGAAAAATTGGCGGATTAAGGGTTCTGGAGGATCTGCGGAGATCTGTTATCATATCGATTCAGTCTCTAAAGATGAGCGTCAATAAATCTGTTAACAAGCCTTATGGGTCATGGACCATTGATAAAAGGTAGCAGAGACTCTGTGACCGCCGTCTCTAAATATGCATCGTCCTGGTCAGGCACACTCAATGAATGGATTTATTCACAGAAAAATGGAAAAATTATCACACTCAAAAAAAACGTTCAATGGGTTCACCAAATTGAGGAAGATAGAATGAAGCATATATCTTTTTTCCGACCCGAATTGTCGGGAATTAAACCGCTTTCCAATGGAGCTACCTATCTGCAGCGAACCACCAAAAAGAAAAGAGTCCGGGCGAGTGGAGTATTACGTCTCACAATAGTACCGGAAATA
>Ga0102934_1002290_pt1 | contig 13209 bp, 12 predicted proteins | sample SalPonR2_A_D1_MG_FD_78175 | JGI IMG/M metagenome (GOLD analysis project Ga0102934, IMG submission 78175) | Salt pond soil microbial communities from South San Francisco under conditions of wetland restoration - Salt Pond MetaG R2_A_D1_MG | ecosystem: Environmental > Aquatic > Marine > Intertidal...
ATCTGCAGCATATCGATTATCGGCAAACACGAGGGATAAAAGGAGCAGTCTTATGGCACAACAATATATCGCAGACAGGCGGGATGTGGATTTCGTCCTTTACGAACAAATGGATGCGGAAAAATTAACCAAGACTGAAAAATACGGGGATCTAAATAAAAAAGCCCTGGACATGGTCATTAACGAGGCCAGAAATTTTGCGGTAAAAGAGATTCTGCCCACCTATGCCGAGGGCGACCGGGACGGCGCCAGATACGAAAACGGCGAGGTGATCGCCCCGGAATGCTATCGCCGGCCGCTGGAGCTTTTCCGCGAGGGCGAATGGATCGCGATGACTGAAGACCCGGAAATCGGCGGTCAGGGCCTGCCGCATTTGATCGCCCAGGCGGCCAATGAATACCTGATCGGTGCCAATTTCGCATTTGCCGCCTACGCGGTGCTGGGTCACGGCACCGGTAAAATGATCGAACTTTTCGGTACCGAGAAGCAGAAAGAAATGTTTCTCAACAATCTGTATAACGGCAAATGGGGCGGCACCATGGTGCTGACCGAGCCCAATGCCGGTTCGGATCTCGGAAACCTTGAAACCACAGCGGTCAAAAATGATGACGGCACCTATTCCATCACGGGCAACAAAATCTTTATTACCAACGGCGATCAAAATTTGACCGAGAACATCATTCATCCAGTGCTGGCCCGGATAGAGGGCGCGCCCAAGGGCACCAAAGGCATATCGCTTTTTATCGTGCCCAAAATCTGGGTCAATGAAGACGGGAGCCTGGGCGAACCCAATGATGTGGTTGCCACAGGGATTGAGGAAAAGATGGGGCTTCACGGCAGCCCCACCACCAGTCTGGCTTTCGGAAGTAAGGGCAAATGCCGCGGCCTTCTGCTGGGCGAGGAAAACAAGGGCATGCGGGTCATGTTCTACATGATGAACGAGGCCCGGCTGGGCGTCGGCCTTCAGGGGCTCAACCATGCCTCGGGCGCCTATCTCTATGCGGTCAACTATGCCCGGGAAAGACTCCAGGGCAAGGATCTCATGCAGATGGCCGATCCCGAAGCGGCGGTTGTGCCCATCATTACGCATCCGGATGTCCGGCGCATGCTTATCTGGATGAAAGCTTACGTGGACGGCATGAGAAGTTTCGTCTATTACGTGGCCTCGCTTTTTGACCGCGAGGAATTGGCGGATTCAGATGAGGAAAGGGATACGGCACAGGGGCTGATTGATCTTTTGACTCCGCTGGTTAAGGCTTATTGCACGGATGTCGGCTATGATGTGTGCGTCCAGGCCATCCAGGTATATGGCGGGTACGGGTATACCTGCGATTATCCGGTCGAGCAGCTGACCCGGGATGCCAAAATCGCCTCCGTCTACGAGGGCACCAACGGCATCCAGGCCATGGATCTGCTGGGCCGAAAGCTGGGCATGAAAAAGGGCCAGGTCTTTATGGATTTTCTGGGCGAAATCCAGAAGACCATTGCCGAGGCAAAATCCATTGAGGCGCTGTCGGATATGGCGGCAAGGCTTGAGGAGGCGGTCAGCCGACTCGGTGAAGTGGCCATGCACATCGGCAAAGCCGCCATGTCAGAAAAAGTAAAAACCGCGTTTGCGGAGGCCTATCCGTTTCTCATGGTCACCGGCGACGTGATTATGGCATGGATGCATCTGTGGCGGGCGGTCGCAGCGGCCCCCAAGCTTCAAAAACTGGCGGGCAGCTTCGATGATGCGGCCCGGCTTGAAAAAGCCGAAAAGAACAAGGAGGCCGCCTTCTACGACGGGCAGCTGAGAACCGCCCAATACTTTATACACTCCGTTCTGCCGCAGACGCTTGGCCGGATGAATGCCGTGGCGCAAAGCAATGACGCGCCGGTGCAAATGAGCGAAAAATCATTCGGCGGTATGTAGTTTTCGAATCTCCGCCGGCTGAAATAAAAACCCGGGCAGCCGATGAGGGCCCGGGTTTTTTTATTTATAACCGTTCACGGTTTTCAGTTTACAGTTCACGGTTTTTATTTAATGCAGTTAGTTAATTCCTGCAGCATTTTTGGTGTCGATTTTATCTCCCGAATCAGTTCTTTTCTTTCCCATCCCTACCAGAAAAAATCTTAATCTGGGACGAAATATAAATCTGTGTTCTGCGTTCTGCTGCTGAACCTTTTGCAATATTAATAAATCGTTGGAAATCTTTAACACCGCCTCTTTCACTTACTTCCACAATATTTGAGGCAATTGATAATGACAGGCGGATCTGTTTTTATCAACTGTAAACTGTGAACCGTGAACGGTTGGGATCTAAAAAGCCAATGATACCCCCGCCTCCACAATATGCCGGTCATAATCATAGATGCTAACATTGGAATTGGTATGAATATAGCTGTAGGTGGAATAAAGATCCATGTGGGAGCGGAGCTGATAATTTAATTCCAGATTGCCGGACAAAATATTGTCGCTTCGGTCGTCCGTATTTGTCGAGGTTCCGTAATCGACTACCGCCGCATCATAATTTGTATTCTGATATTCAGCAGACAGCCGGATATAGCTGCGGTTTTGAGAGAAAATAATATAGCCAAGACCGGCTCCGCCGGCGAGGGCATCCTCATCAACTGCAAAGTCGTCATCATCGTTTATCTGCGAAATAACCCCGTAGGCCTCAATCGCCTGCCGAAGCCCGGGGATTTCATAGGTCAGCGTGGGCTGCAGGGAAATCCGGTGATAATCGGTTTCCTGATCCTCCATGGCAAAAGTGTATTTCACGGGCAGGCTGTAGATGAGCGCTCCCTTTTTCAGACTCGGCTCAACCGCTAACAGCTGTTCGATCACATTGTATTCATCCAGATCCTGGTGAAAATCCGCGTATACCCCGTAATCCGCGCGAAACCCGAAACCGCCGCCCAAATCCGCCGCCCAGCCCGCCATCAGGTTGACTACCGCGGCGGTATCCTCGTTATCCGTTGATCCTTCAATATCATCATATTCCACTTCCACGTTCGTATCATATTTCCCGCCGATCCGAATCATAGCAGAAAACGGTTGATCCGATTTCCCGGTTTTCTGTACCCGCTGCTGGATATTGGACCTCCCCGCCGGGGAGGCGCTTGATGCGGAGCTGCAGCCTCAGCCGCCGGCCATGGCATCCAGCGGCAGCCCAAACATCAAAAAAATTAGCAATAAAAGAAAGACAAAACCGGTTTTCCTTCGCATTTTAAACGACTCCCTTAACTGTTCTCAATTCAAATGCCCAAGCATTCTTAATCATATTTTATTGACTTTCAACTGCCGCAATCTGCCACAAAGTGGTACGTATATGTCAATAGAAAAAAGCGTTTTTGAAACAGAAAATTATTTAGCACACTGGGTGCAGTAAAATAAAGCGCGTATTTTTCGCCATCCTTATCTGCAACCAACGATTTTACCGGAACCCCCAAAAATGCTTAACAGCAATCACCGGCATAATCAATGTTTTAGTATGACTTCGAATTCTATAAGTGACCATTTTTCTTAAATTATGCAGGAAATTGCTTGACGTTGAAAAAATTGACTGCTAAAAAAACTAAGCTGGTTGGCCGACTGAATTTTTAACCCATCAATCCAATCAAGGAGCGCAGCATGTTACCTGAATTCTTTGCATTCTACAGTCCCACCAAGGTTGTGTATGAACCTGGTATCATTTCTGATTTAAAACCTGAGCTTGATATTATCGGCATCAAAAAATACTTTGTTGTCTCCGATCATATCCTCAATGACATTGGCCTGGTTCAGAAGCTGGCTGACGGACTTGCGGAAGCCGGCTGTGAAATGGTGGGTACCTTCCTCGATGTCAAGCAGGATGCCCGGTTAAGTGATGTCAATACATGTACAAAAGCGGTTAAAGCTTCCGGCGCCGAAGGCATCATCTCCATTGGCGGCGGCAGTGTCATTGATACAGCCAAGGCCGTCAATATCATCTTTTCCGAGGGCGGTGATCTGGTCGAGGATTATTCCGGCGGGCATCTCCTGACCCGGCCGTTAAAACCGCATATCGTAATTCCCACCACTGCCGGGACCGGCAGCGAAGTCACAATGGTGGCGGTTATCTATGATGAAGAGAATAAGGAAAAACTCGTTTTTGCAGATAAATTCCTGCAGCCGAATCTGGCTGTGCTGGATCCGGAAGTCACCCTTTCATTGCCGCCGAAACTCACGGCTTCCACAGGTATGGATGCCCTGACCCATTCGATTGAAGCCTATGTGGGAATTGAAGCCTCCCCTTTTTCTGACGCCTTTGCGGCCGGCGCCATCGAACTGATCATGAAATACCTTGTAGCCGCTACTGAAGACGGTGAGGACGCAGAGGCCAGGGGCGCCATGTTAATTGCTGCCGCCATGGCCGGCATCGCATTCACCCATTCCATGGTCGGGTGTGTCCACGGCATGGCCCATGTCACCGGCGCCCTCTTCCGGGTACCCCATGGAGAGGCCAACGCGGTTTATCTACCGTATGGCATGGAATATAATTTCGAAGAAATTACGGAAAAACTCGCCCGCTTAGCCCCTCTCATGGATGAGGATGTAACCGGCCTGGCCGAGGAAGAGGCTGCCAGAAAAGCCATTGAAGCGGTTCGCAAACTAACCGGCAAACTCCATGATCTGGGGACGCTACCTGTCAAACTTAGCGAAATCGGCGTTCCCGAGGACGGTTTAAAAGATATCGCAGAGGCCGTTCCAAGCGATGGCACTTCCTTTTACAATCCCCGGGAAGTCGATGAGGAGGAATTATTGCCCTATATCCAGAGGGCCTTTTAATAATTAAACACATTTCAACAATATCGAAAGGGAGGAATTATGGGTTTATTCGAAAGTGCTGAAAAATTTGAAGAGGTCCTGGCCGGTTTTTTCCGTCAACTGGGGCAAAACAAGCAGATCGCGGACAAGCTGCTCAAATCCAAAATGATTATCCGGTTTAAATACACCGATCCGGATCTGGTGATCGTGGTGGACTGTTCCGGCGATGAGATTGATGTTCGCCCCCATGATACGGAGACCAAGGCCACGGTTGAAATGTCCATGACCTCTGACGTTGCCCACAAATTCTGGTTCGGCAAGGTCAATCTCACCAAGGCCCTGACCCGCAAGGAAATGATTGCTAAGGGCCCGATTCCCAAAATTCTGAAGCTGCTCCCGGCGATCAAACCGGCATATGAAATGTATCCCAAATACCTTGAAGAGAATGGATACAGCGAATACAACATTCATTAGGAGGCTACTATGGGCGGCTATGCAGGCCAACTCCTTTATATCGACCTCTCATCCGGGAAAATTGAAAAAAAACCGCTGGATAAGGCGTTTGCCCGAAAACACATCGGCGGCCTGGGCTTTGGCGCGCAGATTTATTTTGATCTGATAAAGGATAATCCAGCTATCGATGCGTTGGATCCGGGCAACCCCTTTGTTCTGATGACCGGGCCGACGACCGGCTTCAAGCTCGATGGCGCTGCCCGATGGACCGTCGGCACCAAGTCACCATTAACCGGCGTCTGGGGAGACAGCAATATCGGCGGATTTTTCGGCGCCCGGCTGAAATTTGCCGGCTACGACGGTATCGTCCTGACCGGCAGGGCTGAAAAGCCGTGCTACCTTTTCATTAATAATGAAACGGTTGAAATCCGGGATGCAGCCAATTACTGGGGAAAAGATATTTATGAAACCGACCAGGCCATGATAGCGGACCTTAAACCTGAAACCGGACGCACGGGCACGGTCTTCTGTATCGGGCCGGCCGGCGAGAATATCGTGAAATATGCATCCATTATTAACAGTAAGCGCCATGCCGCCGGCCGTGCCGGTATGGGGGCCGTCTGGGGCGCGAAAAACTTAAAAGCCATCTATGTCAACGGCACCGGCAAAATTGACGCTGCGGCTCCGGAGAAGCTGGCTGAAATCAAGGAAGAGCTAAAAGACGTCTATGAGGAAAGCATTTTTATCGATGCCCTGCGCGCCAGCGGCACCCCGGCCCATATCGACGTCGGGAGCCTGGCCGGCGATGTGCCCATCAAAAACTGGCTTATGAATGAGTGGGATCAGATTGATGATATCGGCCCCACGGAAATCGAGGAGAAAATTCATGCCGGCCACAGAACTTGCTATGGCTGCGGTGTGGCCTGCAAAAAAGAGGCGGAGGTAAAAGACGGGCCGTTTAAAATGGCCAAAGGCCCGTCCCCGGAATACGAGACCGTGGCCACTTTTGGGTCCATGTGCCTAAACGCCGATATCGAATCCATTGCCAAAGCCAATGATCTCTGCAACCGGTACGGCATGGATACCATTACCTGCGGCGCCACCATCGCATTCGCCATTGAATGCTTTGAAAATGGGCTGATTTCGGCATCAGATACAGACGGTCTTGAGTTGACCTGGGGAAATGCCGAAGCCATTGTGGCGATGACTGAAAAAATAGGTAAAAAAGAGGGACTTGGCGCCCTTTTGGCCGAGGGCAGCGCCGCCGCCGCCCGGCAAATTGGCGGCAATGCCCAAGATTTTCTGACCACGACTAAGCGTATGGAAGCGCCGATGCATGACCCGCGGAGTGCCCACGGCTATGCCTTGGCATACGCAGTTTCCCCCCGGGGTGCCTGCCATGAGGCCAGCCTTGACTTCAATATCGAGGGCGGCTCCCAACTGATCCCTGAAATTGATGAGTTATTCATGGATTATGAGGAATTCAGCAGCGACGGCCGGGCCCGTCTGAATGTGGCCTGCCAGGACTATGGCATGTTTTTTTCCTGCTGTGCGATCTTCTGCAACCTCGGGGCTGTGCCGTTGAGCGCAACACATGCCATATCGATTGTCAATGCGATCACCGGGTTTGACTATACGCTTGAAGAGGTCATGCAGGCCGGCCGGCGGCTTTGGTATCTCAAACGCGGGATAACCAACCTGTTCGGCGCGCGGGCAGAAGATGATCGGATGCCCAAGCGGCTGATGACCGAACTGGAAGACGGACCCACAGCCGGAAGCGTGCCGGATATGGATCTGATGCTATCAGAATTCTATGAACTGCGAGGCATTGATGATAGCGGCATCCCCGATCCGGAGGTACTTAAAAAAGAGGATTTGGGCGATCTGGCCGCCCTTTTGGGCCGGGTTTAACCAATTATTCCCACAGCGGGCCTCTATTTTCGCTGAACGCGAGGTCCGCTGTTTTTGTACATCGCACGGAAAATGATGAATGAATGATAAAATCGCCGCCAAACAAGCTGAAAAGCGCCAGCAGATTATTGAGGCTGCCACCCAGGTCATCGTCCAAAAGGGCATTGACAAAACCAGCTTGACCGATATCGCCCAAGCCGCCGGGATCAGTAAAGGCAGCCTGTATTACTATTATGCCACCAAAAATGACCTGATTTTCGATATCACCGAGGCGCACATCAACCAGATATCCGACAATCTGTTTGATATCATTGAAAACCGCCGGGATAATGCCGCGTGGAAGGACATTTTAAATATTCTGTTTGAACGGATTATGGCGGCCGAGACCCGGGGCCGCCTCCATCTCTATCTGCTGCAGCAGGCGCTGAACGGCAATGATGAACTGGCGGAGCGGTTCCGTAAAAAATATCGGGAGTGGAATGCCATGATCCAGGCGGGATTTTCCAAAATCGATCCCTCCGGTTCTGAATACACGGTACTTTCCACCCTTATCATCACAGCCTTGGACGGCTGTCTGATCCAATCCATGCTGGGGCTTGAAATATCACCCTGGAGAGAGATCATTAATTACCTGGATGTCAAGGTGCCCCTGGCCACATAGCTCAGTCCGACATTTCCTCGTCCACCCCCCAATCAGCCAGAAACATTTTATAGCCCTCCCCGATTTTGGTTTGAAGAAAATATCGGTCGCAGCAATACATCCGGCACCCATAGGGCCGGGAATCGTAAATCAGGCAGGTACCGTTGGCTGACAGATGGGGGCATGCGTTGACAACCCGGTGATCATTGAGTTTTAACTCAACCGTTGCTCCGGTCTCCGGATGCCGGCCGCAGCATTCATATAATTTATCCTCAATTGCGCAATCTTCACATGGATTCATACCAATACCCTTTTGCTTTGGCGCCTCAAGGCCGGGACAGACCGTCATCAGCCATGTCTTTAAGCAATTGATCTTTATCGAATCATTTGATAGAAAAAAAGCGTTTTATTTTCATAAAAGAAAGGAAGCTCCGCCATGCTTAGAAATACGCTTGAAAAGATAGAAGCCAAAATCAAGCATTCGCCCAATATTCCGGAAGAAAAAAAATCCGAATATTTTGAACTCCTGCACCAGTTAAACAATGAGGTCAACGACCTCAATAAGACCGATCATGAAAAAGCCCAGAGCGTAAAAGAGTTCACAAAAGTGGCAGCCCATGAGTCCACCCGGGAGGAAATCGACCCCAGGCTTTTTCAAATTGCACTCGACGGCCTGTCCTCGTCAGTCCAGGAATTTGAAGTATCCCATCCCCGACTGGTCCAGACGGTCAATTCCATATGTACATTTTTATCAAAAATCGGCATTTAATCCGGACCTGAAAAACAACCCGTGAGTTCAGGCCGGGGCAGTCATCATATTATTCGGCAAACACAACCACAATCGCAGACGACAGGGGATGAGTATGAGCATAGATTCAGAATCCAACGGTTCCTTCAACGGTTCAGCGGATGTGCCGATTTTTTATCGCTATATTCAAGCAACGCCGGAACGCGGCCGGATCTTAATTGCCCATGGGCTTGGCGAACATTCCGGCCGATACCATCCTGTCATGGAACGGCTGCTGAAAAAGGGGCTTTCCGTATGGGCCATCGACCATCGGGGGCATGGCCAAAGCGGCGGTAAGCGGGGGCATATCCTTGCATTTGATCATTTTATCGAGGATCTCCAGCAGATGATGAAAACCGTTCGGACGGATATGCCGGAAAATATGAAATGCTTTCTTTTAGGCCACAGCATGGGCGGACTGATCGTTTTAAATTACGCGGAAAAGCATCCCCATATGGTTGACGGTGTGATCGCCTCTTCCCCGGGCCTGGCGCCAGCGGACAAAATTCCCCTTATTAAGGGCACCGCCGGACGGATCATGTCAAAAATCTGGCCGGGAATGGCCTTAAACAATGAGGTCGATTCCAGTTTTTTAAGTCATGACAGCACGGTCGTATCCGATTATGACAATGATCCGGCGGTGCATCCCTGGATTACCGCCCGGTGGTTTACCGAATACGTGGATGCGATGGCTGATACAATCCGCTCTGCCCCCTCGCTTAAGACGCCCATCCTCATGCAGGTGGCAGGGGATGATCATCTGGTGGCACCTGAGGCCTCCCGCAAATTTTTTGATAGCCTCACCGTAAGAGATAAGACGCTTCATTTTTATGAAGGGCTTTATCATGAAATCTATAATGAAACCCCTAAAGACCGGGAACGGGTTCTAGGGGATCTCGAACAATGGATCGATGGCCACCTTTAGTGTTTTAATTTTTCAGCCATTTTATTTCCGCATACTCGAGTCACGCTTATGCTGAGCATGTTCCGCGATTGGTTTAGGCAACGCTTCTCTGATCCCCAGATCGTCATTCTCTGGGCGTTTCTAATCGCCGGCTTTTTGCTGATCCTCCTGCTCGGCGATATGCTGAAGCCCGTGTTCGCGGGACTTGTCATCGCCTACCTGCTTGAGGGGGTAGTGCTTCGCCTGCAGCGATTTCGGGTGCCAAGAAAAATTGCCGTGGTTCTTGCTTTTACCGTATTTCTTATCTGCCTGCTGCTTCTGGTGATCGGTTTCCTGCCGCTTCTATCCCGGCAAATCGCCCAGCTGATCCAGGAGCTGCCGGTCCTGATCGCCAATGGCCAGAAAGAATTGATGCAGCTGCCGCACAAATATCCCGAACTGGTCTCTGAATCCCAGATTCAACAAATTATTGATTTTCTGAAATCCGAATTGACCCGGCTGGGGCAGACGGCTCTGGTTTTTTCCGTGGCTTCAGTTAAAAACTTGATCACCATTCTGGTCTATCTGGTGCTGGTACCCTTCCTGGTGCTTTTTTTCCTCAAAGACAAGGATCTGATCATCCAATGGGGAAAAGGCTTTCTACCCAAAAACCGGGATCTGGCCACCGAGGTATGGGATGAGGTCAACCTGCAGGTCGCCAATTTTATCCGCGGCAAGCTATGGGAGATTATCATTGTCTGGAGCGCCAGCTATGTTACGTTTACCGTGCTCGGCTTGAATTTCGCCATGCTGCTTTCATTTTTTATCGGTCTTTCCGTGCTTGTGCCGTATATCGGGGCTACGGTGATGACGCTGCCGGTGGCCATGATGGCGTTTTTCCAGTGGGGCATCGGGCCGAATTTTATGTATATCATCATCGCCTATGGGATTATTCAGTTAGTGGACGGCAATATCCTGGTCCCGCTGCTTCTCTCCGAGGTAGTCAACCTTCATCCGGTGGCGATTATTGTGGCCGTACTGGTATTCGGTGGCGTATGGGGCGTATGGGGTCTGTTTTTTGCTATTCCCCTGGCAACCCTTGTCCATGCGGTAATTAAGACATGGTTCAGCAAAAAGCACACGCATGAGGACTCTCTATCAGATAGCGAAATGGCAAATATAAACCAATAAACATTTATTCAATTACAGACAGAGGAAAAATGCGGTATTTGACGAACATTCTTTACAAAACAGGGGGCACCTTGTTGCTGATTCTCACCCTGATCGGATTTTCATATGATGCGCTTGAGGCGGAGCAACTCTATCATGACTTAAGCACCTTTACCCTATACCTTGAAAACGATATTTTCGCCGGTGAGGATAAAAATTATACCAACGGGCTGAAACTGACCTGGAGCTCACCCATCTATCAGGCCTATCCGCCAGAGGCGTGGCCGCACCGCTGGCTGTATCCGTTAATCAGAAAACTTCCGTTTGAGGGCTCCGAAAAAACCCGAAACAATATCACTTATTCAGTGGGTCAGAATATCTATACCCCCGAAGACATAGAAGAAGAAGACCTGATTGAGAATGATCGCCCTTATGCCGGTATCACTTACGGCAGCATCGGTTTTCATAACCGGACCCAAAAATATATGGATACCTTAGAACTTTATCTCGGCATGGTGGGCCCGCACTCCTATGCGGAAGAGAGCCAGGAGGTCATCCATGCCCTGTTCGATGACAAAGAACCCAAAGGCTGGGACAACCAGCTGGATAATGAGCCGGTTATCGGCATCGTGTACAGCCACAAAAAAAAGATCATCGAATCCGGAATTGTCAAAAATTTTGGCTATGACTGCGTCCTAAATACCGGCGGGGGCCTTGGCAATGCCATGACCTTCTACAACCTGGGAATTACGTTTCGGCTCGGCTGGAACATGCCGAACGATTTCGGAAATTTTCCAATCCGACCGGCTAGCGCGTTTAACGGGGCTTTTGATGAACGCGACCCCCGGATGACGCCGGAAAAAGATTTTGGCATTCATCTCTTTTGCTCTGTTGACGGAAAAGCCGTGTTGCGGGATATATTTTTAGACGGTAATACCTTCTCCGATAGCCACAGCGTGGATAAAAAGCCGGTGGTGGCGGATTACATGACCGGCTTGGGGATTATTATGGGCAAGGTCAAGCTCAGCATGGCCTACGTGATCCGCACCGAATCTTTTGAGGAGCAGGATGGGTCCCAAAAATTCGGTTCCATTAATATGTCGATTTCTTATTGACCGACCTTCACCCGGACCAATAGAAACCAACCAAAAAAGGAGTGTCTATGAAAGTCATAGAGCAACCCAAGGTCTATTTGATTGCCAAAACGCAGCTCGTCCAGGAGGGTCTTAACGCCTATTTAAATGACATCGGCAATCCGGATTGGGAACCCGAGCCGGATGTATCAGACGGCGAAAATCTTGTCGAAGCCGCCGGCCGCATGTGCTACCGGAGCTGGCAGCCCTATGATCCGGCCAAACCTGAGGCCACTAATCCCAATGTAGGGCAGGTAAGGCGCGGTAATGAACGCTATCTGGCCAATGTTTTAAAAAGCGGCCATGGGTCGATCCTTGAGCATGTGAACATGACATTTATCTGCCGGCATGTTTCAAGGGTCTTTACCCATGAACTGGTCCGGCACCGGGCGGGCATGGCCTACAGCCAGGAAAGCCTGCGCTATGTCCGGCTGGATGATCTTTCCTTCTGGATGCCGGAGGCCGCACGGAACAACCCGGCAGCCAAGGAGAAATTTGAATCAGTGATCGATTTTCTGGAAAATACGCAAAAGGAACTGGCGGACATTTTTGGTATCCACGACTCATCCGATTTTACCGAGAAAAAACACCTGACGTCCATGTTCCGCCGCCTGGCGCCGATCGGGCTTGGCACCTCCATTATGGTCACCGGCAATCTACGGGCCTGGCGCCATATTATCAGTATGCGGACATCCCCCGCAGCAGAAGAGGAAATTCGAATCGTGACCGGCCGGATTGCTGACCTCTGTAAGCGGGAATACCCGAATATTTTTCAGGATATGGAATTTGATCCGGCATCCGGGGCATGGCGGTTTGACCATGCTAAAGTTTGATAGAATAAAGCTATGCCATACGAAACAACACTGACGGTTCGATATGCGGAGACCGGGATTGAGGGTCGGCTCAAACCCGGCATGATCCTCAATTACTTTCAGGATATGGCGAGCGACCACTGCGCTGAAATGGGGGTTTCCGCGCTTGATCTGCTGCCGAAAAATTTGGCCTGGGTGGTATACCGGTATCAGCTGCATATTTACCGGTATCCGGTATGGAAGGAACGGCTTTGGCTCAAAACCTGGCGGTATCCCCTGAATAACCTTTATGAGCTCCGGCAGTTCGATGTCTACGATGAATCCGCCCGGCTGATCATTACCGCCAAAAGCTCATGGGTCCTGACCCGGCCGGACACCAAGAAACCGGTCCGTCTGAAGTATCATATGCCGGAGGCGCTGATGAACGGCCATCAGCACCCTGTTGAAAATGATTTCTCCACCGTTCCGGAGCTGAGTGAACATACCTATACCCGGCCCTTTCGGGTCCGGATGCATGACCTGGATTTTAACCGGCATGTCAACAATACCGTCTATGTCATTTGGGCCCTGGAAAGCGTGCCCCAGGCGGCGGCCGGCCATTGCCTGCCCCATGAAATATCGATTCAATATCAGGGGGACGCGGTGTTCGGCG
>Ga0102934_1002291_pt1 | contig 13208 bp, 3 predicted proteins | sample SalPonR2_A_D1_MG_FD_78175 | JGI IMG/M metagenome (GOLD analysis project Ga0102934, IMG submission 78175) | Salt pond soil microbial communities from South San Francisco under conditions of wetland restoration - Salt Pond MetaG R2_A_D1_MG | ecosystem: Environmental > Aquatic > Marine > Intertidal...
CCCCGGCGCCCGCCTGGGCGATGTGGGTAAAGAGCGGGTGGGGGCGGCCGAGTGCGGGGTGGTTGTGCGCCGAGGAAGGGGGGAAAGGGGAAGGGGGGGGGACGGAAGGGCAACTGATTGAGCCGTTTGAGATCCGTGTGGGCCTGGCGATGACGGGGGATGGCGCCAAGGAGGAAGGGGCGGCTGACATGGCCGTCACGACGTCCTTGCAGCCCTCGATCCGTGGAGTGTTTACCCCTGCCTGTCTGAAATCCATGTTGGCCATCGTCACGAATCTGGGGCGACCGGAGGGGGAGGAGGACGAGGACGAGGAGGGAAGGCGCAAAGGAGAACGGAACTCAATACCCCTGGGAGAAGTGGCGCTGCAAAAAGAGCGCGTCGTGAGCCGAGGAGGTGTCGGGGGTGTGAGCAAGCTGCAAAGTACGGCTCAGTCACGCAGCCCGACGCGATCGAAGGCCAGCCTCTCAAGTATCGCGCTCCCACCATTGGTGCGAGTGACGAATGTTACCAAAGGAAAGGAGGGGGAGGGAGAAAACCGCGCGGCGCCGGAGTCAGGGTCGGAAAGCGAGGACGCAGAAGATCCTCTGAAGAAGAAGATGACGGTGCAGGTGCACATCCCCTCAGTGGTCCTGGAGCTACAGGCCGACCCATCAACCTCTATCGGGAGCCCTGGGCTGGGCAGGTCCTTGGACGTGGAGTCGCCTACGGACCGGACAGGCGCAGACCGCGGATTGCCCCGATTGTTTATCGTCGCCATGGAGGGATTCAGCCTCGACTACCTGGCCCGGGCTTTCGATACGGACCTCCGGGTCGCTTTGGGGGCCCTCTCCATCGAAAATTTGGCATCGGCCAAGAAGGGGGGGGCGAGGCGATTCCTCGCGTATTCGTCCGCTTCTTCCTCTTCCGCTTCCTCTTTGTCCCATACTGCACCATCGAAGGACACCCCCGGAAGCCAGGGGCAGGCTGCGGCCGGGACGGAGGAAGAAAATGAAGAGAGGGCCCTTGTTCACTTTCATATGGCCACGTTTGCAGACAGGGAAAAGGCACCTGCCTACCCGGGCTTTGATTGCGTCATCGCGCTGAAATTTGCCACATTGGATTTAAAATGCGACGCGGACTCGATCCGTCTCCTCAATCCTTTCTACGCGGCCTTGATGCGCTTCGGCGAAGAGGTGCCTTCCCTCCCGCCCGCCCTCCCTCCCGGCCTGCTCTCCCCTCCCTCCGTCCGACGGACACAGTCTGTCACCTCCAATGCCTCCACCCATCTGTCCAAGCGGGCCCAAGATAAAGCCTCCCGTGCGGCAGCCCTGGCAGCCGCTGCCGCCGCCGCCGCGGCGCAGCAACAGGAAGGAAAAACCATGCGTGTGACGGCGTGTTTAAAGCGCGTCTCGCTGGAATTGTTGACCCGGTCTCGGCAACCGGTCGTGATGGCCGAGTTGGGAGGATTGACGTCGGAAGTCGAGATGGGCAAGGGGGAAAGGGAGGACGAGGGCATGGTCGTGAAGGTGGTGCTGCAGACCTTCGAAGTGACTGACACGCAACCCGAGTCCCGGACGAACGCGATACGGAAGCTAATCTGCCCCAAGCACGGGGTAGCGGAGGAGGAGGAGGAGGAGGAGGAGGAAACGGACGAAGAGGACGAGCCACGGGACAAGGGGAGGAAGGAGGACGGGCTCAGGGTCCAGAGGGCACCCCTGCTAGTAGCCGAGGTACGGGAAGACAAGACCTTGAAAGGCTATGGCGTGGACGTGACACTGGAGGACTTCACTTTGAACGTCTTGGTCGAGGCGCTCATGGCCTCCATCGATGTCACCCTGGAATCTGTGAACGGGCTCCTGGATGTCCTAGCCGCCGGGCAAGCTCCTTCCTCTCCCTCCCTTCCGCCCTCCGCTCCCGCCCATCCGACTGCGACGACGAGTGATGCCCCTTTTGGTCATCTCTCCCAGCTCGGTAGTTCCTGGCACGGGTATGGAGGGAAAGGACCCCCAATGGGGGCCATCGGGGAGGGCACGCAGGAGGAAGAGGAGGAAGGGAGTATGGAGGGGGACGCGGATCACACCCGCTTGTCCGCCTCGGCGCTGCAAGGCATGACCCAGGACGGGGATGGGGACAAGAAGGAGGCAGAGCCGATGGGGTTGCGGGTGATGGTCCGGTTGGTGAACCCTGGATTAATTTTGATAGAGAATGCCCGAAATTACGACTCCCGCGCTGTTTCCTTGCGGGGCACGTACCAGATATTGTACTTGGTGGAGCACGAAAAGCCCGGGGAAACGGGGGGAGGGGGAAGCACGGTGACGATCCACGTGGACGCGCAGGGGTTGGAAGCCTACGTCGATGTGGTGGGGGCGGGGGGAATGGGAGGGAAGAAGGGAGGAAAGGCACCCGTGCAAATCCTCACTCCCTTTGCCGTGGGTGTACATATTAAGAACCAGTCGGAGCAAGAGAAGTTGCTCGTGAGTGAGACGGTCCTGAACGTGGATCGAGTCCTCATGCGCGTCGCCTACCATGATGTCCGCCTTGTCCAAGGGATCCTGGGCGGGCTCTCGGAGGCATGGGCCCGCTATTCCCAAGCAACCAGTCAAGCCGCAGCTGCCGCAGCCTCGGCGATGGCGGCAGCGCCCAGCAACGCCGCCTTGACGGATCCATCTGGCAGAGAGAAGGAGACGGAAGAGATCGTTGGGCCCGTGTGGGACGCGGAGGCAGGCGGGGAGGAATATACCCCTGTCGTAGATCTGGAGCAAGACCAAGAAAAAGGCTCGAGCCCGGCAAATACGGCAGTCATGCGTCGAGCCCAGGCACAAGCTAGCGTCAATTTGGACGCCCCGGGGCCGGAGGAGGAAGGGGCGACGCTAGGCCTGACGCCGGCGGACGAGATATTGATGGCAACGAAGAACACGGCCTTGAGCCGGACAAATTTGGACGTGGCGGGCTTGGAGGTCATGTTTATCAATGATTACGACGGGCGAGACCAGCCTCTCCTGGAGATCAATGTTGAGAAAGTGCATTTGGATTTGGAACAGTGCGCGGATGCGTACAAGGGCCAAGGCTGTGTCTGGCTTCAAGCGAGGTTTTTTAACCCCGCGGTGTTGTTTTGGGAGCCAGTGCTGGAGCCGTGGGAGGTGCGACTCGATATCTCGACGGAAGCGAATGGAATTGTGCTGGAGATTCGGACGCCACGAGTCCTGTATTTAGATGTGACAGAGGCGTTCATCCAGACGGTCAGCCGGACTTACAGCTTATTTTTGAGTGCCTCGGTGTCTTCTTCTGCCCCTCCTTCCATTTCGACTCTGCGGTCGAGCAGCGATAAGGAAAGCGACGGTGCGGAGGTGAATAATGCACTTCCTCTGCGCACTACCTCGCCTTTGCCGTCTTCTCCTACCATGGGCACATCTCCCACCAACATTGGCGCCGCGCAGTACTCATTCACGAACAAGACGGGCCTAGCACTTAAAGTACACTCGTCCTCGTCTCCATCCCCACGCTCTCCCCGCCATGTGACTGACGATGATCCCACCCAGGATGGCAAGCGCGTTTCACCCGATGCCACAGTGGCGCTGGATGTGAAGGAGGAAGGGTTTGGAGGGGGCCTCTCCCACGGATTGAGCGACGTTAAGGCCGGAGACAGCTTCAGCCCTATCAGTAAAAGCGGCAGCAGAGGGCCAGAAGTGACGGTGACGTTCATGGACAACTTGGGAGAGGAACGTCGGCCCCTGGAGAACCTGAATACGGACGTACCAGGTGTTTATGTATATCCATTAAAACCCGTGGCCGAGATCGTGAAGGCGTATCCGCGACCTGTGGTAGTGGAGACTTGGGAAAACGAGCGCTCGGACCGTCTAACCTGCACCTGGCGGACGCCATTCTGCCCCACCGATCGTCCGCGGTGGTCGGACGAGCAGGGAAAGCGGGAAAGAAAGCGGGAGGAGATCGTGTTGCCGGGGCCGGAATGGGAGTGGCAAGATGACTGGCACGTGGATATGGGCTTGGGAGAAATAGGTCGGGAGATCGATGAGGAAGGATGGACGTATGGTGTCGAATTTCCAGGCTTCACTTTGAACCGTATCAAGCGCACCTACCGTGAAATGGATGGAGTCCGACGTCGGCGCTGGATCCGTACTCGTGTGCCCCTTCCCCCGGCCATCGACGATCCTACCCGGCCTTTGTCTGTGGTCTGGCGCGTCGCTTTGCTCCCGGATGGGCGGACTGAACTCTCGCTGGAAACTGCCGTGCAGCTTGTGAACGAAACTGACGTGGCCTTCGAGGTCCTCGCGATCGTCGATCCCGCACGACCTCCTTACCCCGTAGACCCCATTCCAGCCCAAGGAAGTGTATGTATGCCTTTGCTCCTGGCCTATGCCAGCAAGGTGTGCATTCGACCCCTCGTACCCAAGATAGGAGAGAGGCAGGATACCTCCGACCGCCCATGGTCCTCACCATTCCTGGTAGATCGGGGTGCTGGGTCCGTGGAGGAGGTGGTCTTTTGTCCACCCGACTCCTCTGCTTCCCAGTCCACACCCACGTGCGTCGTGGTGGATGCGGCAATCACGGACGCGGGGGTTAAATCCATTTTCCTGCGTCCCGCTTTTGTCTTCGAGAACTTGCTTCCTTGCCACGCCTGGGTATCGATCTCACCCCACGAGAATTGCGACCACACACGCCTCTTGGCACCCGGCGACACGGCAGGCGTACTTAGCGTAACACCACAGGTCACCCAGACCGTCAAGATCCGCCTCGCTCCGTACGGGGGCCGGCCTGGTGAGAAGGGGGGGGGGAGCATCGTTACTTGTGGTGGGTACGAGTGGAGCCAAGAGCTGGAATTAGGAGGTCCCCCTAACAAGTTCCAAAACTTGAAGCCGTTCGTGCTAGCAAACCACTTGCGAGGAGAAGAAATTGGAATCACGGGGTGGGTAGTCCGGGTTCCGAGGTCTCAAGTGAGGCTGCACATGTCCATGTACGTCCGGTGCTGGATCGTCGATCGGACTGGATTAAATTTGGGCTTTTGTGAAGATCCCTCCAAGCTTGGGCCCTCCCATGCCAAGATGGGTAGGGCACGAAGCCGAGCGTCGTTGCCTCCGTCCTTTGGCGGCCACCCATCTCAAGGGGCTAAAGGAGGAGCTAAAAGTGGAGGCGTCACCAGCTTTGTCCCGCCAGTAGCTCGGATCGTGGACCTGGCGGTGGAGAATGGCAGTCGGGATGGAAAAAGACAGGCAGAGTGTGGGTATGAGGTGCGGGAGGTGGATAATGGAAATGAGATATATACGGACCGGCCATGCCTCTTCACGAACCTCCCTCCCCGTCTGCGAAGAAAAACGGCCCTTCTGACACCCAATGATGATCGAGGGAGGAGACAAGGGGGGTCGGATGGGAGGGTGGTCTCGTTCAAGGTGAGTCAAGCGGCAGAGGTGTATCTGCTGTACGACGTGAGCGGCAGATGCATCGAAGGGAAGACTCTACCGGCCTGGGTGAAGGAGGGGGGATGGAAAAAGGCCGAAGACTTTCCCCTCATCGTGATCAATACGCAGCGGCATGAGGAGGGGGTCATCAAATTTCAGGCGTATCGGAAGCATGTGGACAAGCTGGAAGAGGTCGTTTTGGGGGCCAACGCCGCGGGGAGGAAAGGAGGCGAGGAGGCTTGGAAAGGAAGGCAGAGTCGGAATAACAATTATACCGTTTTGGTAGTCCAAGATCCCGCAGGGGCAGGGGGTGGCTTTGGAGGAAATCGGGCCTTCGCCGAGTCAGCGTCGACAGTTCTTGTTCCCTCTGCGGCAGAGATGCAGCTTTTACAAGCGCGCGAGGAGGAAGGGGAGGAAAGTGAGCTGGGCATGTATCTGTACGACCCGCGGAAAGTCAAGAAGGTGAGCGTGTGTGTGGATGAGGACTTGGGGACCTGGTCCAAACCCTTGGACGTAGAGGGTTTGGTGGACCGAGGGGTGTTCGACGTGCCGGGGAAAGAGACCTCGTACGATCTCAGCCTGACAATTAGCGTGTGTCCGGGCGTTTTTGGCCTGACAAAGCTCGTAACGGTGACGCCACGCTTTATGCTGGTCAATTGTTTGGACGAGGAAGTGATGGTGCGACAAGCGGGTGTCGAGGATCGTCCTCCGGTGCTGCTTCCCGCGAGGGGGCGAAGTCCGTTTTACTGGGCAAGCAAGCAGACACAACGGCAGCGGGAAATGCAGATAATGATCCCGGGAACGACCGGGTGGTCGTATGGAGGCGTGTGCTTGGAGAGGGTGGGGGGTACGGCCGTCCTGCTACCTCAGGAAAACGACCCACGACGACAGACGCCGACCGTGATGCATGTGGAGGTGAAACTCGGGGAAGGCGAGGAGGAATGTGCGGTGGTGGTTGCGCTTTGGAAGCCACGCCCGGTAGACCCCCCCTTGTACGCTGTCCACAACTACACGCCCTATGAAGTGCATTTTGTCCAATTGGATGTGCGGACGAGCAAGCCCCGTTGGGTGTTGCCCCCCGGGCAGACGACGATGTACGGTTGGGAGTACCCCTGCCTTCGTCATGTCCTCTTTCTCCGCCTCTTTAACCCCCGGCTTCCGGAGAAGAAATTCTGCTGCGAAATGTACCTCGATAAGGTCCTGGACGGCGATGTGATCGACATGGGGAAAGGGAACGGGAGGATCTACTTGAAGATCTTGGCACAGGACGGGACCAAGGTCCTCAAAATCGTGGGCAGTAAGAGCATGCTCCGCCCACCCAGAGTGGCCTCTCAGCGGGAGCTGACCCTGCGCTTGTCGTTGCCGGGCCTGGGCCTGAGCCTCGTAGGTGCTGACGAAGAGGAAGGTCGGCGAGAGATCGCTTTCTTCTTCGTCAACGGCCTGTCCGTCGAGTATCTGCAGGGAACGCGGGAGAAGGAGGTGGAGGTGAAAATCAAGAGCGTGCAACTCGACAATCATGTCCGACACGCCATGTTTCCCGTCATCCTCTGTCCGCGCACGGCCAGCAAGGAAGGGGAATCCTTTATTCACTTCTCGCTACTGGCGGAGGTGGACACGCGCAGCAACGTCGTATCCGTTCCTGGATCCGAACCCAGCTCCACGACGACTTACCACACCATTCGATACTTGGCATTCCGGGTCTTGGCCATGGACTTGCAGCTTGACCTGCGCTCGCTACTGCGGTATCTTCATTTTGCCCAGGTAAGGCCGAGCAAATTTCCGAAACGCGGGCCTATGGAGCCCTGAAGCGTTCCCAGCATGTCAATAGATTTCTGTGGTATGTCCGTCTTTCTATGCGACTTGCGCCTTTTCTGACCCTCCCCGCCCTTTCTTCCCCTTTTTCCCCGTTTTCTTTTCAGCAACTTGTCTTCTTGGACTTTGACCGCGCCAACGCCGAGCTTCATCCTTCGCGCTTTGTGGCCAGCCTCCGCTCCTTCTACAACTTTGCGGAGCCCTTAGCATGGGTGGACACATCCCACACCTGGAGAAGCGTCACCAACGCCCGGGTCTACTCGGAACGGATCGACTTGCACCCCTTGTCGGTGGCGCTTTCCTTCGTGCAAACAGTGGCCGACGATAAGCGGATCGGTTTTGGGGGAAACGTGATGGAAGTCGTGAAGAATTTGGCATCAATTAGCCGGGCGCCTTTGCAAATGAAAAGCTTTCAGGTGGAGCATGTCATGGAGACGCCCCCGTTCTTTTTGCAGATTGTCCTCGCTCACTACAAACGTCAGGCATTAGCTCAGATTCTTACCATCGCCGGCTCTCTGTCTACTTTGGGAAGCCCCTTGGACCTAGTGACAAGCGTGGGCACGGGCGTCAAAGACTTCTTCTATGAGCCGATCAATGGCTTGGTCCACTCGCCCCAGGTAAGCCACCCCGTATTCCTGCACGATATACTGTCGCGAAATTTCCTTATTCCTTACGCTGGTCGTGCTTTGCACATAATAAGAATCGACTCGTAGCCTGAATACGCTTGCCTTCTATCCACGCGATATTTGTCCGCAGGAATTTGCCAAGGGATTGAAAAGGGGAACGACTTCCCTGCTCAAGGGAGTCGTTTCTGGTGCCTTGAACAGCGTCGCCGGCGTGGGTGACTCCTTGAATCGGAACGTCGCCATGCTAGCAGCTGACCGCGAGTACACCGTGGCTCGCGAACAGCGGCGGCAGGCGGCGACGGCGGGAGGGACGGGTTTGGTGGATGGGTTGAAGGACGGTGGGGACAGCTTCGTGCGTGGCTTTGCTGACGGGATCTCGGGCGTTTTTCTTTCCCCGGTCAAGGAGGCCAGGACAGGTGGGATTGGGGGCTTCTTGAAAGGGGTGGGGAAAGGCGTGGTGGGCCTGGCAGTCAAGCCATTGGTGGGGGTATCGGACGCCGTCGTCTCCGTCATCCAAGGGGCCAGTCAAGCCGCGCAGGACCTGGAGGTGCATGTCCCCGTCCGTCCACGACGCGCACTTCCGCGCTGGTCAGTGGCAGGCCAGAAGGTCTTGACAGACTACTCCTTATCGGCGGCCCTGGTGCAAGAACGTTTGGAACCGGGGGACGCCTACGTCTGCCATGTATCGCTGGAAAAGGAGGAAAAAGACGTGATTTTCACAGACAAGCACCTTTCCCTCTTCAACCCCTCCCGAGGGGGCGTCTTTTGGAAACGTCCATGGCGGGACATTGCTTGGTGCGAAGTGACCGAGGAGACCAGGGAGGGAGGGAAGGAGGGGCGGAAAAATCGGGGCATTTGGCTGCACCTGTATCGGAATGACAATGAAAGCAAGGGGACCCTCCTGCAGATCGATGGGGAAGAGGATGTTTGGAAAGTGTACGCGCAGCTCTGGCGGCACCGGGACAGGATGGGAAACGGCTCCATGATGAAAAGCGTCGGAACTTTACAGCAGGAAGGGCTGGAGCAGGAGAAGGAGGGGACCGGGGAGATGGTGGGGGATGGCAGGTCTCCGCAGTTCGTGGGAGGAGGCTTGGTCGACGGGTATGTGTTTGGGAGTAAAAACGATCAAGATTTGCGCTGTCGGAAGCTGCGGAGTTGGGACATCGTGGCCCGAGCCCGTGATCGGATGATCAAGTCCTGGACAACGTGGCCGGAACTGGACGACGCGGTGTGGAAGGTAATTAATGACTGGACTAAGAATCATTGGGGGCCGTGGAACTTTAGGAAATGTATGGCGGTGCTTGTAGTAAATAAAGGCACGAGCGGTGTGCAGTTGCAAAACATGCAATTTAGGGACGGGTCGGAGGTCCACGTGATTGAAAGTCGTGGCTTCGAGGCGACCTCGAGAGTGTTGTCTCCTGAAGGGGCAGTTTTGATTTTTGCCTGGTCCCATATTCCGTCACTGGTCAAAAATGCAAATATTGCCGTTAGGATGGAAACGACCGCTTTTAAAGGCGAGTTCACGGATAAGGTTGGGAATCTGGAGGCGCGGCCAGGGAGTGACGTGTCATTTGTGGAGAAGACAAGGAAAAGTGCTTATGTGAAATATGTTGTTGTGGTGCGGGATCGTCGGTCGTGAGAGGAGTCGTAGCACATATAAAATAACGAAGATACATGTATAGCGTACTCTCTAATAGAGACAGTATCTGCTTTGAAGTCAATTGTACTTGTTGAGCTGCGAGCTCTATGGTCGTGCCGGTGATTGTTTTTAAGCTTAAGGAAGGGCAAAGAGGTAAAATATAAATCCAGCATGCTCAATGCAGAAACTTTAACCTCCCCACCTCTAACAGTCGCTTTGGGGCTGGGTAAGTTCAGTAGAAGAAGCGGGTGCACACACCCTCACTATGTCGTACACGAGACAGCATGAAACCGAAGTTATTGAATCTTTTCGCGAGCTCAGGCGTGCGGAGCATCTTTGACTTTTGATGTTTCTTACACATTGCCTACGCAGGATCATCTCTGATTCAGCGAGAGAGGTCAACTTGATTCTGTCTCGTCAGTCCGGGCCTTGCCTGACTCTATTACATCACTATTGAGAAATTTTCAGTCTTGTCAAGACTTTTCACCGCGCCTTTGATTCTCCATTTCCTCACACAGCTTCTGCTATCTTTGCATCATTGCGTGGGACAGGGGCCCGGCTAGTAGTGTCCCTGCAGGACGGGGAAGATTCTCTCTCGCCAACATATGCCATATACCGCAAAGCAATTTACTACAATAACATTTGAAGAGTAATCGTAAGAAGTCTTACAACCAGTACATTTGCTTCTTTTAAGGTAAGCGAAGAGAGCCTGTGCTCCTCTGTTATCCAATTGTTGGTTCGAGGACCCCATACCTGATGTATGTGTGTGCTGACTCTTTTGATGTTTCGCAACCCCACTATCTGCACAGCGTACCTTCTCTCGGTCTGCTTACAGCATGTCAACGACAACACCCAGTGCGATGGATGTCGTGACGAAAGATCTTTCATCGTCTTTGAACGTGAACAAGGATAACAGCCCCCCTGGCATGGAGGGATCCGGTTCCCGGGCCCTCCCCACGGGGACAACTCAAGCTACCAATCTAAGAGAGCTGGTCCAAGAAGATGCCGAACGTTTCCTTCCCGCCGACGTCGACGACTGCAGTGCGAGTGGCGAGAACAATGCGGCGCCGGTACCATCCGCAGTGGACGACGACGACGTGCGTGTGGCAATGATTGGAAATGTGGACGCGGGAAAGTCCACCCTGATCGGGGTATTGACGAATGCTATACTTGACGACGGGCGCGGGTCAGCACGCTCCTTGGTATTAAAACACCGTCACGAGCAAGAGAATGGGCGCACGTCTGCTGTCACGATTGAACTATTGGGGTACAAGGGTACGGGCGAACAGGTGTTGCCCCAAGGCAGGAACCAGACACACCGATGGCAGGAAATCGTCCGCTCCTCCGGCCGCACCGTCACCCTCATCGATTTGTGCGGTCACGAGCGGTACTTGAAGACTACCATCTTCGGACTCACGGGCCTGCTGCCTGACTTTGCCTTGCTCTTGGTGGGAAGCAACATGGGCGTGACGGTCATGACGCGCGAGCACATCGCGATCGCCTGCGCCCTTTCGATTCCTTTGGCCGTGGTCCTGACGAAGATCGACATCGCGCCCGAGCCGGTGCTGAAGCAGACGCGCCAGACCCTGGCTCGCTACCTGAGAAAGAACAACAAGCTTCCTTACCCCATCAAGGACATGACACAGGTGGAGGCCGCTGCCGACTCGTTGGCTTCGGATAGGGTCACGCCCGTCTTCGCCATCTCCAGCGTGACGGGCCAGGGGATGGACCTGCTTCGCGCCTTTGTCTCGCGTCTGCGTCGCACCCCTCGCCTCTACCAGGGTCTGACCACCTCCCCCTGCCCGGGGGGGTCCGAAGCCCCTAGCATCCATATCCCCGTAGACGGTGTCTATGAGGTCAAGGGCGTGGGCTTGGTCGTGGGCGGCACGGTCCTCCGCGGCCACGTCGTCCCCAACCAAAGCCTCCTCCTGGGGCCCGACCGGAACGGCGCCTTCTTGCCCTTGTCGGTACGGAGCATCGAGTGCCGCCGACAACCGGTCAAGGAGGCTAAGGTGGGCATGAGTATTACATTTGCCGTCCGCTCCCTGAACAAGAAAGTCACCCTCCGGCGCTCCTATTTCAGAAAAGGAATGGTGCTGGTGGGGGCGGAGGACAGGCCCCGGCCGGTGCGTGATTTTGTCGCCTCTGTGGTCATTCTCCACCATTCCACTACCATGAGCACGGGTTACGAGCCTGTGCTGCACATGGGCACCGTCCGGCAGGCGGCGGAGATGACGCAGATCTTGGGGGGGGAAGAGGCGCTGAGGACGGGTTCGCGGGCGGAGGTGTTGTTCCATTTTCGATACTTTGCGGAGTTTTTGGTGGTGGGCTCCACGTTTTTGTTCCGGGAGGGGCGGGCTAAAGGGATTGGAAAGGTTTCGAGATTGCTCTACTCCTCACCAGGCGCGCCTACAGCGTCTTCAGCCTCCTCGACGGCGGCAACCGTCAGCCCAGCAGTGCAGACTTCCGTTGCCAAGGGAGATGGTGTCGCCAGCACGGTAAGGACGTCGGCTGCAGCGGGAACAGGAGAGGTAGGCAGGGGCGCGGGGGGTTCAGGAGGCGGTGGAGGAGGGGTGGGTGTGGCCGTGCGCGCGTGATTGTCGAGGAATGCACTCTGGAAGGGCAAAGGGTAGGATGAATAAGGAGGCAAGGGTCTGCATGCTTTGCAGGACGTGTGCGTGGAGGAGGGGGGTGAGGGAGAGGTGAGGGAGCGAAGGTTGGTGTGTACATGGCATGTCGTGGGGATGGAGAGGGGTTTAACAGGGAATGCTCTCGCCGGGGGGGAAGGGAGACAAGGACGCGCGGTGAGAATGCGGGGGGCCTGCACGGTCAATCACACGTGTGGTAGACGAAGACGAAGACAATAAAAATGTTCCCCCGAGAGAGGGGAGGCTCGACGTGTCAGTGCTGGATACAGACACTGGTGAAACTGAAAGCAAACGAAAAGGGGAACATTAAATGTGCCTGCAAATGCTCGAGAAGAAGAATACGTACGAGGGAAAACGCCTGACATTGCTCGTGAACAGGGCAAGAGGATGCAACGCGATTTTATTTCGAAAAGCCTATGTCTGCCAGCCTCCCTCAGCTTTCTCTGCCAGCCTCCCTCAGCTTTCTCTGCGGCCCTCTGTATTCTTACCATCTTGCACTAAACTACCTACTTCTATCCAGGAAAACCTAAGAATCTACGCAATGTGAACGCTTTGCTCGGCCTGCCAATCATCCACGGCGAAGGCGGCCGCAAAGCCGTCTTTTCCTTCCTCCCCCCCCAGGCTCTGGCTGTGCCGATGCGACGCCTCCCCTTTCCAGGAGGAAGGCCAGGCTCCCTCCTCCCCTTGCCCGCGACCTCCTATCTCACCCCGCCTATCCGAGGACGAGACATGCGTGGCTACCGGAACAGAATCGTGGCGAGGACCGGTGCCTGTCGGCGCGGCGGCCAAGGGCTTGGTCGTGGCAGCCCAGGTCGTAGGATTGGCCGACGGGGGAGGTGGGGGCAGCGAAGCAGAGAGAAAACTCGTCGCGGGTTGCGGCTGGCAAGGGGCTGGCGAGGTGCGGGAAAGGGGTCGACTAGAGCTCCCGCCAAGGGCTTGATGTTCCGCAGGGCCGGGCCTGGAAGGGGAAGGCAGGGTGGCGCGGGGGCCTGGCCGGCGGATGGGGGGGGGGACAAGGAGGGCGCTGAGAGGATCGTGGGGTGCTGACAGGGAGGAGGAGACGGGCGAGGGAGAAAGAGGGGGAGGAAAG
>Ga0102934_1002292_pt1 | contig 13206 bp, 18 predicted proteins | sample SalPonR2_A_D1_MG_FD_78175 | JGI IMG/M metagenome (GOLD analysis project Ga0102934, IMG submission 78175) | Salt pond soil microbial communities from South San Francisco under conditions of wetland restoration - Salt Pond MetaG R2_A_D1_MG | ecosystem: Environmental > Aquatic > Marine > Intertidal...
CCGCCGCGAATGAGGTTGGGCGCGCCCATGATGACGGCGATGCCGCGCGCGTGGCAGGCGCGCGCCGCCTCCGCCGTGGTCGGAAACTCCGCCAGCCGGATGCCGTAGCCCGCCGACGCGGCAACCTGTTCCCCGGTGGTGTCGTCATGGCTCGCCAGCACCGCGCCATAGCGCGCCGCATGGGCCACCGCCGCCGCCTCGTGCCGGTCTCCATGCGCCTCCCGCAGCGCCCTGAGCTGCGCCACATGCGCGGCGAATCCCGCATCGTCGAACCCGTGCTTGCCCTTCAGATAGGTCTCGAGCTTGGCCATGTCGCGGAACTGCCGCTGCCCGGGCGTGTGGTCCATCAGGCTGACGATGCCCACCCGGTCCTGCGCGCCGAACGCCTCCATCTCCGCCTCCAGCGTCTCCGAGCAGACCTCGGCGCGCAGGTGCAGGAAATGGCTGATCCGCAGCGCATCGCCCGCCCGCAGCGCCCACAATTCATCTGCCAACCCCCGCGCGTAGGCCCCGTAGCGGCCCAGCCCTGCGGGGATCGAGCCCACCCGCATCGCGTCAAAGACCGTTGTGATACCGACGCTGGCAAGCTCGGCGTCATGCGCGAGGATCGCCGCCTCGTGCGGCCAGTCCACGCCGGGGCGCGGCTGAATGTGGCGCTCCAGATTGTCGGTGTGCAATTCCACCAGCCCCGGTGCCAGGTAATCGCCGCCGCAATCCACCGCGTCGGGCGGCACGCCCGCGCCATCGCCGATCCCGGCGATCCGTCCATCCCGCAGGCACAGCGACCCGCTCCGAACCTCGCCTTGCAGCACCAGCAGGGCATTGGCGAGAATGGTTTCTTCTGTCATGTCACCGTCACGCTTTCCTGCAAGAGACCGGCCCGGCGATGACAGACCCCATGCCCTTCACCCGCTACGCCGTCTATGCCACGCCCCCGCCGGGGCCTCTGGCCGAGTTCGGCGCGGCGTGGCTCGGATGGGACCCGGTGCGCGGCACCGCCGTGCCGCATCCCGATCTCCCCGACCTGCCCGCGCCGATCACCGACCTCACCGAGGCCCCCCGCAGATACGGGCTGCACGCCACGATGAAGCCGCCCTTCGCCCTCGCCCCCGGCACCAGCGAGGCCGCGTTGCGCGATGCCTTCGCCGCCTTCTGCACCGCCACCGCACCGGTCACGCTCGACGGGCTCGCCGTGGTGCCGCTGGGCCGGTTCCTCGCGCTGCGCCCCGAGGGCGACGAGACCGCCGTCAATGCCCTCGCCGCCGCCTGCGTGCGCGCCTTCGAGCCGTTTCGCGCGCCCCTCACCGGGACCGAGATTGCCCGTCGCCGCGCGGGCGGGCTCACCCCGGATCAGGAGGCCCGCCTCATGCGCTGGGGCTATCCGCATGTGATGGCGGGCTTTCGCTTTCACATCACCCTCACGGGCAAGCGCCCGAAATCCGACCTGCCCGCGCTGCGCGCCACGCTCGCGCGCCACCTCGCGCCGCTCGTGCCGCGCCCCTGTCCCGTGGACGCGCTCTCGCTCATGGGCGAGGACAGGCAGGGTCGCTTTCACCTCATCCACCGTCACACCCTCTCCGCGTAGAGACCCTCCAGCGCCTGCTGCACCAGCCGCTCGACCGGCGCGTCGGTGTCGATCTCGACCACCGGCCCCACGCCCTCGGGCAGCGCCTGCACGGCCCCCGTCAGGCGCTCCTCGATCTCGGCCCCGGCCTCGCGCCCGCGCGCGCCGAGCCGCGCCGTCAGCACCGCCGGGTCGGCCACGAGATGCAGCACGGCGAAAGGCTGAAATCGCGCCTGCGCCTGCGCCAGCGCGCCACGCGACAGGTTGACCAGCAGATCGCACCCGCCCGCGAGGTCGAGCCCGATCCCCACCGGCACCCCATAGCGCAGCCCGTGCGCCCGCCAATGCAGGGCGAAGCCCCCCTCCTGCAGGCGCGTCGCGAATTCCGCCTCGCTGACCGCCTCGTGCCCCTCGCCCTGCGGATCGGCGGGCCGTGTGATCACCCGCCGCACCCGGCGCAGGCCCGGGCGCGCGGCGGCCATCGCGCGCATCAGCGTGTCCTTGCCCACGCCCGAGGGGCCGACAATGGCGATGAAGCGGCCCCGGCTCATGCCGCCCCCCGCGCGGGCGTGAACGCGCCCACATCCACCTCGCGGTCGCAGACCCGCGCCCGCGCCTCCGCGTCGTGGAAAATCCCCAGGATCGCCGCGCCGCGCGCTTTCGCTTCGCCAATGAGCGACAGTACCACCTCCCGGTTGCCCGGATCGAGGCTCGCGGTCGGCTCGTCGAGCAGCAGCACCGGAAAGGCGTGAACGAACCCGCGCGCGATGTTCACCCGCTGCTGCTCACCGCCCGAGAACGTCGTGGGGCTGAGCGACCAGAGCGCCCGCGGAATGTTGAGCCGCGCCATCAGCGCCTCGGCGCGCGCCAGCGCTTCGCCCTGCCCGACGCCCAGCGCCAGCAGCGGCTCGGCCACCACCTCGCGCGCGGGCACCCGCGGCACCACCCGCAAAAACTGACTCACATGGCCGAGCCGCTCGCGCCTGAGCGCGATGATCTCGCGCGGCTCGGCGCGCGCCACGTCCACGCCCGCCACAATGATCCGCCCCTCGGTGGCGCGGTAATTGCCATGGATCATCCGCATCAGCGTGGACTTGCCCGCGCCCGAGGCCCCCGTAAGCGCCACGCATTCGCCGCACGCCACCCGCAGATGCGCCCCCGCCATCACCTCGATGACGGTGCCCCCCTGGTTGTGCAGGACGAATCGCTTGCCCAGACCCTCGACCTCGATCACCGCCATTCTCCTTCTTCCCGGCACAAATACCCGCTCACACCTGCAACACGCTCGACACCAGCAATTGCGTATAGCCATGCTGCGGATCATCGAGCACCTGGTCGGTCAGGCCCGCCTCCACCACGCGCCCCCCCTTCATCACCATCAGCCGGTCCGCGAGCAGCCGCACCACGGCGAGGTCATGCGTCACGATCACCGCCGAGAGGCCCATCTCGCGCACCAGCCCCCGCAGCAGATCGAGCAGCCGCGCCTGCACGCTCACATCCAATCCCCCCGTCGGCTCGTCCATGAAGACCAGCCGCGGCCCCGTCACCAGGTTGCGCGCAATCTGCAGCCGCTGCTGCATGCCCCCCGAAAAGGCCGAGGGCGGATCGTCCACCCGGTCCGCCGCGATCTCGACCCGGCCCAGCCAGTCCACCGCGCGCGCCCGGATATCGCCGTAATGCCGCGCCCCCACGGCCATCAGCCGCTCGCCCACGTTGCCGCCGGCGCTCACCCCCGTGCGCAGCCCGTCGCGCGGCGTCTGGTGCACCAGCGCCCAGTCGGTGCGCATCAGCATCCGCCGCTCGGGCTCTGACAAGGCCCGCGTGTCCACCGGCCCGCGGTCGCGCGTGTCATAGATCACCGCGCCCCGGTCCGGTGCCATCTGCCCCGCCAGGCACGCCAGCAGCGTCGATTTCCCCGATCCGCTCTCGCCCACGATCCCCATCACCTCGCCGGGCCACAGATCGAAGGACACGTCGGCACAGCCCACGCGGGTGCCGTAGGATTTCGCGACATCGCGCACCTGCAAGAGCGGGTTCATGCAACCTCCCCCGGCGCAGCCTGCGCGCCCACATGCCCTGCCGCGCGCCGCGCGCCGCAATAATCCGTGTCGGAGCAGACGAACATCCGCCCGCCCGCGTCATCCACGATCACCTCGTCGAGATAGCTGTCGCCCGCGCCGCAGAGGGCGCAGTCGGCCTCCGCCTTGCTCGCCTCGAACGGGTGATCCTCGAAATCAAGGCTGACCACCTCGGTCCAGGGCGGCAGCGCATAAATGCGCTGCTCGCGCCCCGCGCCGAATAGCTGGATCGCGGGGCAGTCCCCCAGCTTGGGGTTGTCGAATTTCGGGATCGGCGAGGGGTCCATCACGTAACGCCCCGCCACCTTCACCGGATAGGCATAGGCGGTGGCAATGGCCCCGTGGCGGCTGATATCCTCGTAGAGCTTGACATGCATCAGCCCGTATTCCTCGAGGGCATGCATCTTGCGCGTCTCCACCTCCGACGGCTCGAGAAAGCGCAGCGGCTCGGGGATCGGCACCTGGTAGACGAGGATCTGATCCTCCGAGAGCGGTGTCTCGGGGATGCGGTGCCGGGTCTGGATCACGCTCGCCTGCGCCGTGCGCTCGGTGGTCCCCACCCCCGCCGTGCGCTCGAAGAACCGCCGGATCGACACCGCGTTCGTGGTGTCGTCCGCGCCCTGGTCGATCACCTTGAGCACATCCTCGGGCGTCAGGCACGCCGCCGTCACCTGCACACCCCCGGTGCCCCAGCCATAGGGCATCGGCATCTCGCGGCTGGCGAACGGCACCTGGTAGCCGGGGATGGCCAGCGCCTTGAGGATCGCGCGGCGGATCATCCGCTTGGTCTGCTCGTCGAGATAGGCGAAATTGTAAGCGGCCACATTTTCGCTTTCAAATTTCATGGAAACGTCCCTATTCAACATCTTGTCGCCCGTTTTTCCGGGTAGAACCCCGCCTTCGATGCACACGTATAGAAGGAATTGGACAAATGACGATGACGATGGTGACTATCGCGCTGATGGTGCTGTTTGGCGCTCTGCTTATCGGGAAGATGCTCATGGAGCTGTTTCCGGATTCGGGCTTCGGTGCCGATCACGACGACACGACGAAGGGCCATACGCCCGCGGAATGAGCGTGCGGCCGGGGTCATTCGACGGCCCTCTGCGACGTCACGGCCGCCCCGGCCCGCAACCTCCGCACCAGCTCCAGTTCGCTCTGGAAATCGACGTAATGCGGCAGCTTGATATGCTCCAGGAACCCCGTCGCCTGGATGTTGTCGCAATGCATCAGGACGAATTCCTCGTCCTGCGCGGGCGCGCCCTGATCCTCCTCGCCCAGCTCGCGCCAGCGGAGCGCGCGATCCACCAGCGCCATGGCGATGGCCTTGCGCTCGGTCTGCCCGAAAACGAGGCCATAGCCACGGGTGAATTGCGCAGGCTCGGTTTTTGACCCGGTGAACTGGTTCACCGTCTCGCATTCGGTCAGCACCACCTCGCCCAGCTCGACGGCGAATCCCAGCTCGGGGATGTCCATCTCCACCGCCACCGCGCCGATGCGCAGCTCGGCCACAAAGGCGTGGTTGCGCGCATAGCCGCGCTGCGTCGAATAGGCGAGGCCCAGCATGAACCCCTCGTCGCCCCGCGCCAGCGCCTGCAAGCGCAGCGCGCGCTCGGCGGGCAATTCCATCGGCTCCCGCGTCATGTCCGGCGGCCCCTCGGCACCGTCGGCCTCGCGCTCCATCAGCCCCTCGCGGCTCAGATAGCCCATGATATGCGGCATCGCGGCCTCCGCCGCCTCCGCGCGCGCGGCTTCCGGCACCTCGCCCTCTGCGGCCAGCGTAAAATCCAGCAGGCGGTGCGTGTAGTCGAAAGTAGGCCCCAGCACCTGCCCCCCCGGCGCGTCCTTGAACACCGCCGAAATCCGCCGGTCGCAGCGCATCGCGCCGGTCTCCACCGGCAGGCTCGCGCCAAAGCGCGGCAGCGTCGTTCGATAGGCCCGGATGAGGAAAATCGCCTCGATCAGGTCGCCGCGCGCCTGCTTGATCGCCAGCGCCGCGAGGTCCGGGTCGTAGAGCGAGCCCTCGGCCATCACCCGCCCCACGGCGAGGCTCATCTGCTCGCGGATCTGCGCAAGGCTCAGGTCGGCGACACCCTTGTCGCCCCGCCGCTCCTCGGCGAGCCAGCCATGCGCCGCCTCGATCGCGCGCTCGCCGCCCTTGACCGCCACATACATCAGCCCGCCTCCACGCAGGCGCTGCGCGGCAGCCCGGCCAGCCGGTCGCCACAGCACAACAGGAAATCCAGCCCCAGCGGGAACCGCGCCGCGTTGGCCCGGAACGCCGCCAGATCGGGCAGCGACAGCGCCGCGCTTCCCTTGATCCCCGGCCCCGTCAGCCGCGCGCCGCGCGGCTCCAGCCGGTCCATCTCGACGATCAGCGTGGCCGAGCGGTCGGGATAGTCCGGCACCCCCGCCGCGTAGCCGTCGAGCGGCGCGAGCGCCGCCCACGTTCCCAGCGCGAACATGGCCTCGCCCCGCTCTGTTGCCACCGGCGCGCCGGTGTGAAAGGCGATCCAGTCGCGCAGCGCCGCGCAGTCGTGCCCGCCCGCAAGATGCACGGGCGTGCCGGGATCGCACAGCACCAGCACCGTCACCCCCGCGGCGACCGAGAGCGGCGCGGGCGGCGCGGCCCCCGTCACCCGTTCCACTGTGCCGGGCCGCGCCATCGCCCGCATCACCGCGCGAAACCCGCGCGCGGCATCCACCGGCGCATCGTCGAACCCGCCATCGAGCGCCGCCGCCTCCATCAATCCTCTCCCCGCACCAGCGTAAAGAAATCCACCTTGGTCGCCGCCGCCTTACCCGCGCGCGCAGCCCGCCGCGTGACCTCTTCCAGCGCCAGCGGATCGAGCACGGCGGCGCGCAATTGCGCCGCCTCCGCGCCCTGCATCAGCGCATCGATCAGCGCCGCCTGCTCGGCATGGGCCTTGCCACGCCCCTGCACATGACCATGGCCCACCCGGCCATCGTCCAGCCGCACCGCACAGCGCGTCACCACCATTTCGCCCAGGTTGAACGCCGCGCCCACCGCGCCCGCGCGTCCCCGCACCATCACCGCGCCCACCTCCGGCGCGCGCAGCCGCACATACCCGGGCGCGATCCCGGCCGCCCGCCACAGCCGGTCGAGATCGTCGGCGGGCGCGCGCGCCAGCAGGCCCATCCATGCCTTGCGCTCGGAATTGTCGCTCATTGGACACCTTGCGGATTTGTCTAGATCACTATACAACTAGACAAATTCTTACCGCAAACCGGGGCCGCCAACAAGCCCGCCAACCGTGAAACTTCCGTGACATGCCCCGCGACAAGCCCGCAGCACTCTGGCGCAGCATCCATGACAGCCTGACCCAGGACATCGCGGCAGGCCGCTACGCCCCCGGCGACAAGCTGCCCACCGAGGCCGCGCTCGCCGCCCGCTTCGGCGTCAACCGCCACACTGTGCGCCGCGCCCTCGCCGCCCTGACGGAGGCGGGCACGATCCGCACGCGGCGCGGTGCCGGGGCCTTCGTCGCCCACCGCCCGGCGGATTACCCCCTGGGCCGCCGCGTCCGCTTCCACGAGGCGCTGCGCGCGGCGGGCAGGCTGCCCGCCAAGGACATCCTCGCCATCGAGACCCGCACCGCCGATGCCGACGAGGCCCGCGCGCTCGGCCTCGCAACCGGCGCACAGGTGCATGTCTGTGACGGCATCTCGCAGGCCGACGGCGTGCCGGTGGCGCTCTTCCGCGCGTGCTTCCCGGCGGCGCGCCTGCCCGGCCTGCCAGAGGCGCTCGACCGGCTGCGCTCGGTCACCGCCGCGCTCGCCGAGGCGGGCATCCCCGACTACACCCGCGCCTCCACCCGCCTCACCGCGACCGCTGCCAGCCCCACCCAGGCATTGCATCTCCAGCTCAGCCCGGGCGCGCCGCTGCTGCGCACGGTCTCGGTCAATGTCGGCCCCGACGGCACCCCCGTCGAATACGGGCGTACATGGTTCGCGGGCGACCGGATGACCCTCACCCTCACCGACGGCTGAGAAATCCGCCAGCGCCGCGCGATAGAGGAAATGGTGCAGGCGCGCCCTGTCCGGCAGAGGGTCCGCGGCACCTCAAGAGATGAATGCCTCCGGCGGGGGTATTTCTGCCAGGAAGAAACGCAAGACCCCGGTTCCTTCTTGGCCCGAATACTCAAACCCGCCGCCTCAGGCCCCGCTGTCATCCGCGGCGATGAGCCGCCGCCGCAACCAGCCCGACACCGTGTCCATCACCATCAACAGGATCAGCACGAGGCAATAGCTCACCTCCTCCCGGTCCTGCTGCGGGATGACGCCGAAGCGGCAGCGCCACCAGCGCCGCCCCCATCGTGCCGAGAAACGCCATGAGCACGGCCGCGAAGAGCGCCCGCATGTCGTCCTTGTGCCGCCGCATCGGGGTGTTCCGGATGTCATGCAGGATGGCGGCGATGTTGCTCTTGCCCTCCGCCACCCGCTCGCCCGAGACGGCCAGTCCGACCGGTTTGCCGAATCTCTTGGCATAGAACGGGCTGTCGAGCGTGAACCCGAACAATTCCCGGCCGAAGGCATAGCGCATCACCTGGGTACGCGCCTTCGTGAGCGTCGCGCGCCCGCCCTCGGTGGTGATGTCCACGCGGCTGCCACTCGCGCCGATCCAGCCGGGCACCGTGTCGCTGGGCAAGGCGAGCACCACGCCGTCATAGTCGGCGGGGGTGAACAGCTTCACCGGCATGCCGCGCAGCTCCCCGACCGCGGCACGCCCGGCGATCCCGATCATCGCGGGCCGCTGCACCGACAGGTCCACCGCATCCACCGTCGTGTTCTAGCCGGATCTCCTGGTCAGGCCCTCAATCTTTAGCACGTGTCACCCCGGGCGTTTCCGGGCGCTCTCTGGGCGCGCCGTGCGAAACGCGGGCACATGCGTGCATGAGGTTCGTGACAGCGCCTCCTGCGCCCCGCGACGATCCCGCCCCTTGCCGCGCCCCTGCCCGCCGCGTAAGCAAACGGACATGACCGCTGTTCGCCGCCCCCGCCTCACACCCGACGATTGGCTTGCCGCCGGGCTCGACGCGCTGTGCGAGACCGGCCCCGGCGCGCTCGGGGCCGAGCCGCTGGCGCGCCGTCTCGGCGCGACCAAGGGATCGTTCTACTGGCATTTCTCGGATGTCCCTGCCTATTCCGTCGCGCTGCTGGCCCGCTGGCAGGCGGCGGCGGAGGCCGCGCTCGACACCGATGACGATGCGCCCGCCGCCGCGCGCCTGCGCGCCACCGCACAGGACATCGCCGCGCCGGACCCGGTCGCGCCGCAGGCCGCCGAGCCGGCGATCCGCGCCTGGGCCGCCACCGATCGCCCCGCCGCGCAGTCCTTGGCCCGTACCGATACCCTCCGCCTCGAACGCCTCGCCGCACTGCTCGCCGCCTGCGGCATCGCCAATCCGGACATGGCGCGCATCATCCTCGGTGCCGCCATCGGGATGCAGGCCCTCGGCGGACGCGACGCCAACCGCGACGCCATCGGCTCGCTGGTCGATCTGGTGCTGGCGCTGAGGTGATCGCCATGCGCTTCGCGCTCGTTCTGGCCGCCATGTCGCTGCTGGGATACTGCAAGGACGAGACCGTCTCGGGCCACGGCGGGGCCACGGCCACATGGCTGCTGCGCAGCATCGACGGCACGCCCTTTGCCGCCCGCGCCACGCTTACCTTCCCCGGGGAGGGCACCCTCGCGGGCGAGGCCCCGTGCAACCGCTACTCCGGGCAACAGACCGTGCCCTACCCGTGGTTCTCGGCCGAGCGCATCCGCTCCACCAGGCGCGCCTGCCCCGATCTCGACGCCGAGACCCGCTACCTGCGCGCGCTTGAGGACATGACCCTCGCCGAGGTGGCCGGCGACACGCTCATCCTGTCGAACGACGCGGGCCGCGTGATGGTGTTTCGCGCCGAGAAGTAGGCCCCCCGACGACCGCTCGGGGCAAAACTCCCCCACCTTGATCGCGATCAAAGCCACCACCCCGCCGGACCGGCTAGGCTGGCCCCCGAGTGGGCCGCGCAGTACCTGCCGGTCCCGCACGGCAAAGGGAGGACACCAGCCATGAAAACCCATATCCTCGTCGCGACCGACGGCTCGGACACAGCCAACAGGGCCATTGACCTCGCCGCCGAGTTCGCGGCGAAATTCGACGTGCCGCTGACCGTCGGCCATGTGCTGCAATTCGGTCGCCCCTCGCGCGAGCTTGCCCGCATGGCCGAGGTCGAGCATATCGTGGAGTCGGTGCAGAAGACCCAGCAGGTCGATTTCAACATCCTCAGCGGCTCGGGGGGCGGCGACATCTTCTCCACCTCGCGCCCCTCCTCGGACGTGGTGCGCATGATCACCCTCATGGGCGACGAGATCGTCAGCCGCGCCGTCGACCGCGCCAAGGCCGCGGGAGCCACGAAGCTCGACACCCTGACCGCCGATGACGACCCCGCCGACGGCATCCTCGACATGGCCGAAAAATCCGGGGCCGACATGATCGTGGTGGGCCATCGCGGGCTCGGGCGCATCCGCTCGCTGCTCGCGGGCAGCGTCGCGCAGAAGGTCAACAACAACGCCGAATGCACCGTCGTCACGGTCCGCTGACCGGGGCACCGTTCGGTGCCCCTCCCGAACCCCGCGGTTCGGGCGCTGAACCTGCAGGTTCACCCCGCGCCCGCCCGCGCCGTCACGAGGCTCACCAGCCGCGCACGGGCGTCGGGCAGCGGGCGATCGCCCAGCTGCGGCGCGAGGTGATGGCGCAGGAAATGTCCCGTCACGTCAAAACCTTGCACGATTTCCGCATCGGGCGCAGGGCCGTCGCCCAGCAGACAGGGCGGCAGCGGCAACAGCCGGTCGGCCCAGTCGCCCGCCCCCGCATGCGACACCGCGCGCCCGGTTTTCGGCGATATGTAGCTGAGATCGTTAGCCTTTTCGCCCATCACCGCACAGCGCCGCAGGTCGAGGCCAAAGCCCATTTCCTCCAGCAGCGCCATCTCCCAGGTGAGATAGGCCAGCGGCCAGATCTCCGACTGATCCAGAAGGTCGAGCAAAATCAAGCTTTTGCGGTAGAGGGCCCGATGCGCCTCCCGCTCGGGCAGGGCAAAGCGCAACAGCCCGCAGACCGCATTGAGCCCGGCCAGCGCCAGCCGATCTGTCATCACCCAAGCCCTTGATTTCAAAGGCTCGACCCGGAACGTACCCAGGTGATCCTCGAGCCGCGCGCGCCATTCCACGTCCAGTTGCGCGCCGGGCTGCAGCACCGGTGCCATCCTGCGCGAGGTCCCACCGCGCACCACGCCCGCGTGGCGTCCGCGCTCAGGCGTGAAAACGTCAATGATAACAGAGGCTTCCCCGTGGTACCGCGTGCTCAGCAATATGCCCTGATCGCGCCAATCCATCGTTCAGCCGCCCAAGCCCTCGGCGTCGAGCAAGTGCCGCCCCGCCCTGTCCTCGACCTCGACCACCCACACGTCCGGATCGAATCCGCGCTGCCGCGCGATGGCCGCATCCACCTCCGCGTCGCCTCCTTGGGCGAGGGTCATCCATGTCCGATTATCAGTCATAAGGTCTATAGACCTCTGATATAAAACCGCTTTTCCATCCAGCGTGTTGAGCTTGACCAGTACCGCGCCAGCCGTGTCGTCGCCATGCGCCACCACGAAAGCCGGGATATTCGCCAGCCGCAGCCGCGCGAGATAGGCATCGACCCAGAAGCGCGCGCTCAGCCGGGCCACGGTCCTCAGCCCCCGTCCTTGAAGTCCAGCCCCATCTCGGAATAGCGCGCGGATTCTTCCATCCATCCCGTTCGGACTTTTACCTGCAGGAACAAATGGATACGCCGCCCGAGAAACGCTTCCAGCTCCTCCCGTGCGGCCTTGGACACGGCCTTGATCGTCTCGCCGCGGTGGCCCAGCACGATCCCCTTGTGCCCGTCGCGCATCACATAGATCACCTGATCCACCCGCGCCGACCCGTCCTCGCGCTCTTCCCAGTTCTCCGTCTCCACGGTCAACTGGTAGGGCAATTCCTGGTGCAGCCGCAGCGTCAGCTTTTCCCGCGTCATCTCCGCGGCGATCATCCGCATCGGCAGATCGGCGATCTGGTCCTCGGGGTAGAGCCATGGCCCCTCCGGCATTTCGCCCGCCAGCCATTCGCGCAGATCGCCCACGCCATGCCCCTTCTCGGCAGAGATCAGGAATGTCCGCTCAAACGCGAACCGGTCGTTCATCTCCTTGGTGAGCGCCAACAGGGTGGGCGCCTCCACCCGGTCTATCTTGTTGATCGCAAGCGCAATTCGGCGGCCCTTGGCGATTTCGCCCAGCCCTTCGAGAATACGCTCGACGCCTTCGGTGACGCCCCGATGCGCCTCGATCAGCAGCACCACGATATCGGCATCCGCGGCCCCGCCCCACGCCGCCGCCACCATCGCCCGGTCGAGCCTGCGCCGCGGCTGAAAAAGGCCCGGCGTGTCCACGAACACGATCTGGCTCGCGCCCTCCATCGCCACGCCGCGGATGCGCGCGCGGGTGGTCTGCACCTTGTGGGTGACGATGCTCACCTTGGCCCCGACCATGCGGTTCAGGAGCGTGGACTTGCCAGCGTTGGGCTCTCCGATCAGGGCGACGAAACCGGCGCGGGTGGTGGTCATGTTCCTGTCTCCAATCTCGCCAGCAAGGCCCCCGCCGCCGCCTGTTCCGCCTGCCGCTTCGAGCCGGCCGTGGCCGCCTCGCACTCGCCGCTGCCGAGCCGTGCCTCGATGGTAAAAACCGGTGCGTGATCGGGGCCCGCGCGGTCGGTCTCGACATAGGCGGGCGGCGGCAGGCCGCGTGCCTGCGCCCATTCCTGCAGGCTTGTCTTGGCGTCGCGGGCGTCCGCCTCGACCGACGCGATCCGCGCACCCCAGAGCCGCCGCACCGCGTTGCGCGCGGCCGCGTGGCCCGCGTCGAGATAGACGGCAGCGATCACCGCCTCCATCGCGTCGCCGAGGAGCGCCTCCTTGCGCCGCCCGCCCGAGAGCATCTCGGAGCGGCCCAGCTTGAGCACCGCGCCGAGGTCGATTTCGCGCGCAACGGCGGCGCAGGTCTCCTTGCGCACCAGTGCGTTGAAGCGCGGCGCGAGCTGCCCCTCGGCGGCGGCGCTGTCCGCCTCCAGCAGCGCCTCGGCCATGACGAGGCCCAGCACCCTGTCACCGAGAAACTCCAGCCTCTGGTTGTCGTCGCGCCCGGGCGAGGAGATCGAGGAATGCGTGAGCGCCTCGATCAGCAGCGCGGGCCGGGCGAAGTCATGCCCGAGCCGCGCCGAGAAGGCCCGCATCTCACCTGACAGCTTCACTCCAACCCCTCGAAGAAGCGATCCCCGCGCCATGTCCAGAAGAACAGCATCGACCGCCCCGCCGAGGAAAAGATCACCCGGTTGGCGCGCCCGATGAGGTTTTCATACGGCACGAAGCCCACGCCCCCCACGGCCTGGGGAAAGCGGGAATCGGTGGAATTGTCGCGGTTGTCACCCATGAAGAAGTAGTGCCCCTCGGGCACCGTGAACACGCCGGTATTGTCGGCGCG
>Ga0102934_1002293_pt1 | contig 13204 bp, 14 predicted proteins | sample SalPonR2_A_D1_MG_FD_78175 | JGI IMG/M metagenome (GOLD analysis project Ga0102934, IMG submission 78175) | Salt pond soil microbial communities from South San Francisco under conditions of wetland restoration - Salt Pond MetaG R2_A_D1_MG | ecosystem: Environmental > Aquatic > Marine > Intertidal...
CGTCCAAACCGTCTGTTTCATTAACCGAAAAAGCGGTGGCCACAAGCACGAAAATAAAAAAAGGAATGTACCACCAAGAAATCTCCCAACTTCCCAGGAAAGGAACATGAAGCACAGTCCAATTCAACTTAAAATAAAACCACCAGGCACCCACCGAGGCAATAATGGTATAAATAAGAAGCCGGTGTTTCATATTTAATCCTCCGCCTCCGGTAACCCCCTTTCCTCTAACATCCAACCAATCATCAAACAAGCCCACCAAAGCGGTGGCCACTAAAGCCCCCAAGGGAAGTAAGGTCTCCCCTCGAGACAGAAAATTCAAATTTTGCAGGATCTCTTGGTGCGGGAAAAGACGAGCCAAATAAAAAAAGAGTAAAGAAAAAATTAAAACCGTTACCCAAACCAAAACCCCTCCCATGGTGGGCGTTCCGGCCTTATGAGCATGCAATTTACTGAAAACGGGAGTTTCGCCGTTAGCCCGGATCTTTTTACCCAATTTATATTTATACAAAAAATGGGTTAAAAGCGGAGTCCAAAATAAAGTAAAAATAAAGGCCAAAGTGCCCAAAGCCATAATTTTAACTACAAAAAAAATACTCATAAACAATTATCTAAAATTAACTAAATAAACAGGGCCCAGGGAAGCAAACAATAACAAATTGATCAATAAAGTGGCGGCCAATATCAGGTGAGCCAAAAATTTAAACTCGCTAAAATTCAAAAAAACAGATAATAAAACGGAATTAAGCAAAAAAAATATTAAGCCCAACAAAGGAATAATATAAAGCTTGGAAGCCAGGCCCAACAAATCCACTCCAAAATCTACATCATAATGAAGGATAAGTAAATTACCTTGGGCTTTATAATTTATAAAACCCACCAAAATCCAGCTTAAGAAATTAAAAAACAAAATTAAAATCAAATAAATTCTCGCAAAGAAAGATTCAAAAACCTGAATCAAGTCAAAGAATAACTTTTTTTTCAAAAAAGACAAAAAGTCTAATGTTTTAGCGGTTAAATCCATAAAAACATTTTTAAAGCAATAAACTCTTCCACAACTATTTTTTCGACACCAAAAACCTAAAAAAATAATTTAAATCAATCAAGGGAGCAAAATTCGCGGATTATTTTTGAGTGTTTATCTTAATAATAAATTTCACCGGCTCCAAGCTCTTTTTTATATTTTAACACATTAAAACAAAAAATAAAATTCTTTTAAAGCTTATTTTTCTGTGATATAATAAATAAAAATAATTCTAAATCTTCTTTTATTGTCCGGATATATTTTATAAAATCCGGGAAAATATAATTTAAATTATGACCGAAGAAAAAATTAAAAAAATCTTAGTTGAAAACGAAGTTCTAACTTCCGAAGAATTCGATAAATATAAACAAGAAGCTCAAAAAAAAGGAAGGGGAATAAAAGATTACTTGATTGAAAAAAAAATTCTTTCTTCTCATCCTTTTTACAAATTAGTAGCTCAACATTTCAATCTTTCTTTTATAGATTTGCGGGAAAAAAACATAAATAAAAAAACCCTGGCTTCTGTTCCGGAGAAAACCGCTTCGGTTCATAAGATAATCGCTTTTGAAAAAAATGCTAAAAACATTAAACTGGCCACTCCCAACCCCGATCAATTGGAAATTTTTGAATTTATTAAGAAAAAAACCGGATTAGAACCGGAAATTTATGTCACCACTCCGGAGAATATAGAAGAAAAAATTAAAAAATATCACAAAAAATTAAAAACCGAACTGGGTTTTTCTTCCAAAGAAGAGAAAGAAAAAAAAGAAAAGGGTTTAAAAGAAAAAGGGGAACAAATTTCCACCATCAATTTGGTAAACAAACTTCTGGAACATGCCATATTCCAGGAAGCCAGTGATATACATATTGAACCGGAAGAAAAAAAGATAATAGTCCGTTACAGAATAGACGGGATTCTACATGATGTTATGACTCTGCCCAAGAGCACTCATAACGGTATAGTAGCCCGGATTAAAATACTCTCCAACCTAAAAATAGATGAACACCGACTTCCCCAGGACGGAAGATTTAAAATTTATAATAAAAAATATAAAATTTCTTTCCGGGTTTCCATAATTCCCACTTTTAACGGAGAAAAAATTGTTATGCGCCTTTTAAATGAGGATGCCCGGATCTTAAACTTGGAGGAACTGGGTTTTCAGCAAAAAGCTTTAAAAAAATTGGAAAGAAATATTAAAAAACCCCATGGAGAAATTTTGGTTACCGGCCCCACGGGGTCAGGTAAAACCACCACTCTTTATACAATTTTAAATATCTTGAATACTCCGGGGGTAAATATTTCCACTATTGAAGACCCGATTGAATATCACATTGAAAGAATCAACCAGTCCCAAGTTAATCCCAAGATCGGTTATACTTTTGCCAAAGGATTAAGAGCTTTCCTCAGGCAGGATCCGGATATAATAATGGTGGGGGAGGTCAGAGATGAAGAAACGGCGCAAATAGCCACCCACGCCGCCATGACCGGACACTTAGTGCTTTCCACCCTTCACACCAATGATACTATTTCTACTATTTACCGCCTGAATAATATGGGGGTTCCTTTCTATCTCATCTCCAGCACTCTCAATTTAATAATCGCCCAAGGATTAGTAAGAAAAATTTGCCCTAATTGTATAAAAAGTTACAATTTAAGCAAAAAAACGGAAAAAGATCTGGAAAAACAATTTAACACCAAGGAAATAATTAAGACCATGCAAAAAGAAAACGTGATTTCAAAAGGCCAAAAAAAACTGTCGGATCTTTTATTTTATAAAGGAAAAGGATGTAAACAATGCGATCATACCGGCTATAAAGGGAGAGTGGGCGTATATGAAGTTTTGGAAAACACGGAAGACTTCTCCAATCTAATCCTTAAACAAGCCAGAAAGAAAGAGCTGAAAGAACAAGCGCGTAAAGACGGCTTGATCAATATGGCCGAAGATGCTTTTATGAAAGCCAGAAACGGAGTTACTACCATAGATGAAATTATCAGAGTAACCAGTAGTTAAAAATTATTAAAAACAGATGAAAATAATTTGCGTTATTCCCGCCTGGAATGAAGAAAAAAATATTTCTTCCGTAATAACGGCGGTAAAAAAACAAATCCCGGAAGTGGTAGTGGTGGACGACGGCTCTCAAGACAACACCTCTGAACAGGCACGTCAATCCGGAGCCACGGTTTTAAAGCATATAATCAATCGCGGGCAAGGAGCGGCCCTACAAACCGGGAACGAATACGCTTTAACCAAAAAAGCGGATATAATTGTTCATTTTGACGCTGATGGTCAATTCCTGTCCCGGGAAATTCCGGAAATAATAAAGCCCCTGAGAAAACAAGAGGTGGATATAGTTTTTGGCTCCCGCTTCTTGGAAAAAAAATCCCACCTCCCTTTTTCTAAAAAATATTTTTTGCTCCCTCTGGCCCGTTTAGTGAATAAATTTGTTTTAAGAGTGGATTTAACTGACCCTCAAAGCGGATTCAGGGCATTATCCTCCCGGGCGGCTAAAGCCATCACCATTGAACAAGACGGTATGGCCCACTGCAGCGAAATTATTTATAAAGCTTTTCAAAAAAAATTAAAATTCCAAGAAGTTCCCATAACAGTTATTTATCATAACTTCGGACAAAAATTAGGGGGAGGAATAAAAATATTAAAGGATCTACTGTTTGCCAAACTAATGAATTGATCTTTGAATCTTCTTGCTTAATATTCAAAATAAACTATGACTCAACAAATAATCGCTCTAATCATAATCTGCTTTTTCCTATCCCGGCTTCTGTGGCAAAAACAAAAAAAACAAATAAGCGGAGGAGAATTTGTTTTTTGGTTTTTTTTCTGGATGTTGGCCGCCGCGGCTATTATAAGCATAAAATGGATTGATCAATTATTGGCGCAACTGGGTTTTTCCGGGTCCGGAATAGAAATGCTTTTTTATTTGGCGGTAATAATACTCTTTTATCTAATCTTTAAAATCAGAATCAGACAAGAAAAACAAGAAAAAGAAATAACCCGGCTAACTCGTCAAATAGCCCTAAAAAATAAAAAGAAAAATCATGTTAAACGCTAAAGATATAGCCATAGAATTCATTAACGCTCTATTTACAATTTTTATAGTCAGCGGAACAATTCTTTATTTTATTGCCGGAGACAATTTTGAAGAATTCAAAATTTTTTTAAAATCCCTTTCCCCGATCGCGGTTTTTGTTTTAATCCTTCTTATATTAATAAAAATTAAAAGGCGAACTTTTAAAAAACGCTCCAAGGAAGGAAATCTGGACTTGCTGCTTAGATTAACTTATATGGATAAAATAAAAGCGGATCTGATTGCTTTTCTAACCCCCGTGGTTATTTTAATAATTCCCCTGATAAAATACGGAAGAATTTATTCCTTGGATTTAATCCAGGCCCTTGTTTGTTTTATTATTCTTATGCTCTGGCATAAATATATTTTTGGCAAAGAAGATTAAATATTTAAATCCCGATTTATATGAAAATAGCTCAAGTTGTTTGCACTTATCCTCCTTATCGGGGAGGAATAGGAAAATCGGCTCAAACTTTTTCCCGGCTCCTGTCTTCAAAGCACTCCCTCGTCACCATCACCCCCAAATACAAATCCGGCTTAGAATCCTCTTCTCAAATCAAATACCTCAATCCTTTACTAAAATACGGAAATGCGGCTCTATTGCCGCAAATTTTTAAATATCTAAAAAATACCGAGATTATTTATTTTCATTATCCTTTTTTTGGAACCGATCTAATAATTTGGCTTTACAAATTAACAAGAGGAAAAAGAAAAAAAATGATCATACATTATCACATGGACACTTTTAAATTGAGTCCTTTGGCCAAATTATTAAAAATACCCTCTGTTTTAATGTTCCGTTCACTACTAAAAAAATCCGATCTTATAACTTGTTTTAGCTTGGATTATATTAAAGAAAGCCAAATCGCTTCCTATTATCGAAAAAATCCGGCCAAATTTAAAGAAATACCCCTTGGAGTGGATACAAAAAAATTCTTTCCTTCCGCGCAAAAACCGAAATCCTCCCGGGTTAAAGCCTTATTTGTGGGAGGCCTGGACAAGGCGCATTATTTCAAGGGCCTGGACTATCTACTGGAAGCTTTAGCCCTTTCCCCTTCTTATATAATTTTGAATATAGTGGGAGAAGGAGAGGAAAAAAGGGCCTTTCAAGAAAAAGCTCACACTAAAGGATTAAAAGAAAGAATAAATTTTTACGGTTCGGTTTCGGACTCCGAGCTCCCTCGGATCTACCGAGATCATGATTTCTTTGTTTTACCCTCGATTGATAAAAGCGAAGCCTTGGGAATTGTTCTCTTGGAGGCCCTGGCCAGCGGACTTCCGGTTATGAGCTCTCAACTTCCCGGAGTAAGAAAAGTGTTTCAAGAAGGCGAACAAGGATTTAGCGTGCCTCCTAAAAATATTAAAAAATTAAAAGAAAAAATAATTTTCTTGGCGGATAATCCGGAATTAAGAAAAAAAATGGGTAAACAAGCAAGAGAATTGGCGGAAAAAAAATATTCCCCGGAGGCCTTGCGGGAAAAATTTAATGAAATCCTAAAAAAATATGAAAATAGCAATATTGAATAATTTATATCCTCCGGAACGCAGAGGAGGAGCTCTAAAAATAGCTGAACTAATGACAAAAGGGTTTTTCGACCAAGGTCATCATATTTTTGTTATATCCACATCTCGGGAAAAATCAAGAATAGAGAAAAGAGAATCAGCTCGCATCTATTATTTAAAATCATTTTATCTCAAGCTCCATAAATTTCCTTTACCTATAAGACTATTTTGGCAACTGTTTAATCTCTTTAATTTGTCTAAATATTTAAAAATAAAAAGAATATTAAAAAAAGAAAAGCCGGATTTGGTTATCACTCATAATCTTCAAGGCCTGGGACAATTAACGCCCAGAGCCATAAAAAAAAGCGGGGTCAAGCACTTTCATCTCCTGCATGACATACAACTTATTCATCCCTGCGGACTTCTGCTGGCCGGAAAAGAAAAAAAATTAAAAACAATAAGTTGTCGAATTTATTCCCATATCAATAAAATAATGATAAATTCCCCCGATTATGTGATCTCGCCCTCAGCTTGGCTGATGCAAAAACATAAAAAAAAGAATTTCTTCCCCGGGTCTTATACAAAAATTCTTCCCAATCCGATTGATTCTGATCCCGAATTAAAAAAAATAAAAAAATTTCAAAAATTCACTTTAACTTATATAGGACAACTGGAAAAACACAAGGGCGCGGACAAATTAATAAAAATTTTTAAGGATTTAAATGATAGGGAGAAGGGGGTCTCCCGACTATTAATTGTGGGCAGCGGATCCCTTCTACCTAAACTAAAAAAGGAAAATAAAAACAATCCTCGGATAATTTTTACCGGATGGCTCTCAAAAAAAGAAACAAACAAGACTCTTGCCCGATCTCACTTTTTAATAATTCCCTCTCTCTGCTATGAAAATTATCCTTCTATTATACCCGAGGCCTTTAACCTGGAGACTCCTGTTATGGCCTCTCGCTTGGGAGGAATTCCGGAGATAATAAAAGACGAGGATTTTCTGTTTAATCCTTTAAACCGGCGAGAGATGAAAGAAAAAATAAAAAAAGCCATAAAAAATTATGACTCTTATCAAAAAAATTTTTTATCTTCCGTTTATAAAAACAATCAAATTAATTCACGCCAATATATAAAAAAAATAGAAAAACTGATCAAGGAGAACAAAAGTTAATTCTTTTATTTTCTCCTTTTTTAGCCCTGGCCTCACCCCTTATTTCTATTTCCACGGGAGTGTCCACGCTATCATCGCCCTCATTGTCATAAAGCTTGGCGATTTTTAAGTATTTAATCTTGGAATCAATCCCTTCAAGCTCATAAGAAGCGAGAACGGTTTTTTCTTCATAGGGACAGGCGTTGCTCGGCACTCCTCCCAAACTGATCCATTCCTCTCCATCAACACTTAAAAAAACCTCATAGGCATCACATCTCATAATACTGGGCCAACGCATACTTAAAGAAAGGGGTCTTAAAGCCGGATTTATTTCATAAACCATAAAATTTAAATCGGGATCACCTTCCGGATTATCATGTATTTCCCCTTTTTGCCAATTACAATCAGCTCCTCCGCCGGCCCCCAATTCAGGCCGACAAGTTAATTCCCCTTCTACTTCTTCGGTGGTAGTCACCCGGCAATCTTCGCTTAAACAAAAAAAATCATTCTTCTCGGGATCAAGCTTTTTTCTTTCATCCAATTTTTTCACCAACTTATTCAATTTTTCTGTCTTAATCTTATCAATATGCTGAACAGAATTAATATCTTGTTCTTGAGACCAGCTAATCGAGGAATAAAAATTATCATATAAAAATTTCAAGGAATACAAAAATATCCCCGATATTAAAAAAATAAATACTAAATAAACAAAAAATTTATAACGTCCGAATTTGTTCATACAAATTAACTCAAGTTTTATATCTTATTTAAAAATTATTTAATCCAATAACTGTCAGCTTCTATAAACAAGGAAACATTTTTTTCTGAAGCGTCTGAAGAAAAATCAGAACTTAAATCCGAGGCCGGAATAACTTTCATTTTAATGGAATTGATTTCTAAATAATATCTCAAGGATTTGAGGCCCTTAAGATAAACCAATTGATCGCTTAATCTTCCCTGGGTAAATAGTTTTAAAGGAATCTTTCTGGCAAAATCCAGTTCCTCTCCGGAATTATATTCAATATTGGGAGTTTGTTTAATATTATTTTTTTTAGCTAATTTCTCCAAGGAGGTAACAAATTCTAACTGATTATCCGGGTTTACCAGAACTTTTTCCACTTTCTCCATTTTTTTATTTATCTCCGGAGCTTTCCCCGATAACAATTTAGCATTAATACCCGCTAAATATTTCTCTTCAATCTCCATTCTCTGTTCTTTCACTTTCTTTTTTGTTTTTTTAATCTCCTCGGCACAAGGAATAATAACCAAAAAAATCAACAAAAATACCGTCGCTAAAAGGAAAACCAACAAAACAATAATTTTATTTCTTTCTGATAAACGAAAACGATAATTTAATTTCATATACTAAAAATTGATCATTTAATTTTTATTTTCGCCTCCAATTGAAAATCTATGTTCTCTTTTTTAAAAATATCCTTGATAGGGAAATTTATTTCGGAAAAATATTCAAACTTACCTAAACTGTTTTTTAAATCAATTAAAACGTCTCGGTTATCAGCTATTCCTCGAATGTGGGCCTTTTGAGATTTTTTATCTATCTCCAGGGAGTTTAAACAAATTCCCTCTTTAAAGGGCCGGGTGGTGCTGGAAATAATGCTTGTCCAAGAAAGGGATTTGTCGGTTAACCCGGAAATTCTATCTATTTTTAAATTTACTTCTTTGGTTTTTATCGGTTCTTTTACATCTTTGCTCATTATAAAATTGGTATCACTGATCACTTCATAAAAATTAAGGAAAATTTTATTGGAAACATAAAAAATTCCGGAGATTACCAAAACAAAAAAAATTAAAATAAAACCTATTCGAAATAAGCTCCTATACAAATATCTTAACCTTAATTCTTTTCTGAACTTATAGGGAAGCAAATTTAAATAAATCATAATTATAACTCTTTATTAAAAATTCCGCACAGAGCCAAACCGATGGCAGTAGAATTGGAAGCCACATCCTTCTTTTTGAAAAATTCTCGGGCTTTTTTGTCCAAATTTAAATGAATAAGAGGATCTCCTTGTTTAACTTCCACCGAGTCGGGCAAACAAGTAAAACTTTTCTTTAAACCGTCCAAGTGAGACCCTCCCCCCACTAACAAAACGCTCTCCAAAGAACCGAGCTCGGAAAAATTCTCATAATAAAATTCCAAAACCCTGCTTAATTTTTGGTCTAAAATTTTAAATTTTTCTTCCAAAAGGGGCTTGATTTTTTTATAATCCTTGTCACGGGAAGAAATTTTTTTCTTTTTCTCTTCCGCTTTGTTTTTCTTGATCTTTAATTTTTCTTCAATAGCTTTAGTGATCTCCTGTCCGGAAAAAGAAACACCGGAAGTAAAAAGAATGGAATTTCGGGAATACATTATAATAGTAGTATGAACATGCCCCAAATCAATGATAATATAATTCTTGCCCAAGGTATTTCTAAAATCCGGGGCCTCTTCTTTTAATAAACTTCGGACAATTGCCACCGGTTCTATTTCCAAAGATTCCACCGATAAGTCCGCCCGGGTAAAAAGATTATAATATTGATCTACATTTTTTTTAGGAGAGACTCCGACCAAAACCAAAGTTTTATCTTTCTTGGTTTCAATTTTCTGCCAATCCATATAAATCTCTTCCATGGAAAAAGGAATGTGCTTCTCTGTTTCCGCCTCTATCGCCTCCGGCAAATTATTAAAAGAAGAATTAATTTCAATCATTTTCACAAAAGTCTTGGACTCAGGCAGGCAAGCCACCACTCGACCGGAGTTGATCTTCCCGAATTCGGGATTGTTAACCAAACTTTGTAAAAAATTAATTGCTCTTTTTTCATCTTGAATTTCCCCTTCGCTTATTACTCCCCGAGGTAAATTCTTTCTGTTAAAAGATTGTAGATCAATGCTGTTCCCGTTCTTGCTAAGCTCTACTAATTTTAAAGAATAATCGGAGATGTCTATTCCCAAAGGATAAGTTTTTTTACGGTTAAACATTTTTTATATATTAATCTTTTCAATAATTATAACAAATTAATACTCTTCTTCCCAGTGCTCCACTGTTACTACCGGAGAAAATTCGGTGGTTTGTAAAGTATCTTGCACTTCTTCATCCCCATAAATTATTTCTAAATCCTGCCAAACACTAAATACCCCCACTTCCCGCGCAAAAATAGCTCCCACAATGGTAATTTGATTGGAAAAATCTGTAAAAATAAAATCTTTGGTGGCATAAACTACTCCGTGTATATCACCGCCTTCCATACAATAATCAAAAGTAATATCTCCATTGGCGATCAAGCCGGCGGAGAAACCGTCTTCATGATTTATGGTTAAATCGGTATAATTTCCCCAACAACTCAAGAAACCGTAAGGATCTCCCAAGGTTATATCTCCATTAGCCACCAAAAGACCATTAATGATTAAATCCACATCCTTATCAATTTTAACCTCTCCTTCCACATAAATAATCTCGCTATCCAGTATCAAGGATCCTCCATCGGCATTGTCAATCAAATCCTCAAATTCATCCTCGGTATAAATAATATCGGCCCGGGACTTATAAGAATCCGGATCTTCCGGGTTATCAAAGGAGACCGAGGGCATTTCCAGCTCTTCAGGAGCGGGTGTGCTGTCGCCATCTATGATATCTCCTCCCACATGAACATCGGCCAAAAAAGACTGATCAAAGTCATTGAGAGCGATTAAATCATGATCCACAAACAAGTCAGTCTCGAGCCCGCTAACCGTAACATCGTGATTAGCTTGCAAAGAACTGGTGGAAACTATAACATCGCTCAAAAAAATTTCTATATCATGTCCTCCCAAAATACCAACATCATCAATTTTACTACTGGAGGCGATAGCTTTATAAACCTTGGTTTTAACCACCCTTTGGCTTAAACTTCCAAAAACAGTGGTTTTGGTTCCGGTAGAAACAATATTGCCCTGGGCCAAGCCCGTATTTTGAATAGACACTTCATAAGAGCCGCTTCCGGGCCCGAAAGGATTGCTGCGATTAAAACTTGCGCTCCAATCCGGATCACTTTCAAAATTATTTTTGTAAGTTTCATTATTTTTCAGGCGCCAAATCATCTCTTCAATCCCGGCTTCGGCCAAATGATAAGTTTCCAAACCTTTAAACTGACTATCCGAAATTTTTTTCTCCATCGAAGAAAACTCTAAATAATACAAAGACAAAAAAAGCAAAAGGCCCATTAATAAAATCACTATTATCAAGGTCGATCCCTTATTTTCAGATAAAATCATAAAAATTAATTACGGCTAAAAACACTTGTGTTTATTTTAAAATTTTGATCATTATTCTCTAAGGTGGAAGAGGCGTGAATCAATCCATTCTCTTCCCAAAATCCCACTCCTTTAAAATACTCTCCCACTACCTTATCCTCTAAAACTTTACTTTCAGGGAGCTCCCCTTCTTCGTTGGTGCTGTTATATTTCACATAAATATCCGGTTCCTCTTCAAAAAAATAAACCAATTTAGCTCGTCTTAATTCGTTTCCGTTCAAATAATAAAAAATATAAGTAATTTGGTCCGAATTGTGGCCATCTTGAAACATCATCTCTTCCGTTGCCTCAGAGCTGCTGGTGGCCAAAGGAGTGGCAATGGCCACCGATTGCCTGATTTCTCGAGTAATTCTATCAAAAGCTACTCGGCCATTTTGAGCCAACTCCATTTTATCTTCGGAAGTATCATAAACTCTCTGAGACATTACATACAGAGAACCGGATACCATAATGATCACTATAAAAACAGAAAGCGCCACTAAAAATTCCAATAAAATAAAACCCTTATGGTTTCTAAAAAAATTTTTTAAATCGAGACTCATAAATTAAGAAGAAATAAATTTAAAATTGTCTAAAACATATTCCACTTCTTCCAAAAAAACTTCTGAATTTATACTCTCTCCTGCGCCGGGATATTTAATCAGGTATTCTCTGCCGAAATTTGTAAGTAAAATATATAAATCTTTCTCTCCGGATACAGTTTCCTTTATGATATACTTTCTTCCTTTAACTCCGTCTACAAAAATTATTTCTTCTTCAATTTTAATCATCCCGGGATACTTTTGCGCTTCTTGTTTAGCTTCTTCGATCTCCTTTTTCGCCTCTCCGGCTTCCCGTATCACTTCTATAGTAACCGCTCCCCGTCCCTTCTCCGGGATAGTATACCCCAAAGAAATCTTTTCCTTGCTTCTTATCCGCAAGGGCCAATTCTTGGGAAACTTTACTTGAAAACTATAAGTGGAATTATTATAAACACCTTGAGAAGGATCAGATTCCTCCTCCGGCGCCATTATTTTTTCAAAGTTTTCTTCTTTTTTTTCCAGTTCAGGAGTCGGGATATTCACTTTTTTCTCTTGAAGCTCGGCTTTATTTGAGGAAGAAAAATCACTTGACTGAGAAAATCGATCAACTGAAGAATTCTTATCTTTTTTCTGAGAAAAAACACTTGTGTCTTTCTCTAAGGAATCTTTATTCGTCTTTTCCAAATTAAAAATTTTACTATACCCCAAATAAATTAAAATCAAAACCAAAATTCCCAGCAACAGATTTGATAATTTGAAATATTTTCTCATATAAACAATATCATTAATGCTCGCTAATCAAGGTGCTCATTTTTACTTCTTTTTCCTTGTTAATAATTTTATCAAAATAATAAACAAAAGTGTCTATTTTTTTTAAGCCGGTATTGTCGGAAGTCTCATTCAAATCTTCATCTACATAACTCACTTCGGTTTTTCTCCAAAAATCATAAAAACCATCAGAGGAATTGGAAGAAATGCGTTGCTTGGTTTCTATGGTGCCGGTGGCAATATTATCATAACCTGAGCTATATAATTCCTCTATTTTGCTTTGAGCCAAATAAGAAGCGATGGTATTCTGTTTAGCGGAAGTATTAATGGAAATGCCCAAAGGAAAGCTTTGCACCAAGGCCACAAAAACCAAAGTCAAAATAGTAATGGCAATAATCACTTCCACTAAAGAAAAACCTTGGCTATAATTAATTTTGTTATTATTTAATTTGCACATAGCCGGATGGTTTAATTTCCAAAATAATCTCTTTATTATTAATATTTTCTAAAATTATTTCCCCCGCTTCTTCCGCTCCTCCATAAAAATTAAATTTTACCAAATTATTAGAAAAATCTTCAATCTTTTTAAAACTACTGTTTTCGCTTAAAAAAACCGTTTTGAGAGTAGAGGTGGAGGCCCCCGTCTTTAATACTTCATAAAAATCATTTTCGCTATCCAGTTTAACTCCGTGCACCACTTGTTGAGTAACGGAAAGTTGCTGGGCATAACGCAAATTGTTGATCAATTCTCTCGCCTCCGCGCTTAACCGGGAATTAACGCGATAATCGCGAATATAGGGAAGGGAAACAGTTACAGTCAATATTATAACCAAAACCGCCACTAAAAGATTCAAAAG
>Ga0102934_1002294_pt1 | contig 13197 bp, 14 predicted proteins | sample SalPonR2_A_D1_MG_FD_78175 | JGI IMG/M metagenome (GOLD analysis project Ga0102934, IMG submission 78175) | Salt pond soil microbial communities from South San Francisco under conditions of wetland restoration - Salt Pond MetaG R2_A_D1_MG | ecosystem: Environmental > Aquatic > Marine > Intertidal...
CCAAAAAGCCGAATAAAAAACAGTAAGGACGGAGCAGAAAACATAGCCGCTTTTGATGGGGCCTTTTGAGCCGTTGTTCAAGCACGAGGCTTGAACAGGCGAAAACGGAGTGCAGTCGTCCCCAGGAAGGGGACGACAAACGTCCCCGAAAAAGCGGATATTTTTCATGCGCCGGACGCTGAGATTTTTAGCCGCGGTAGACTTGATTCTGCATACTGCCGCAGGCTAACTTCCACCTTTAGTTTAAGCTTACAGTATGTTTTATTAGCCGGTTATAATACCAGCGTAACACAGAGGCCGCGCAAGCTGCCCTGCATCGGTTTCAGGATGAAGCCGCAAGCATGGGGCCTTTCTGGTTCCTTTTGGACAAAAAAAGAAAAACGAATACAAACGCAAGACGGTCAGCGCTTTTCTGTTCTTCCAGCTTGCAAAATTTTCCCGAAATTAATATTCTCCCGGCTCTGTAAAATTTGTAATTTTTTATCATTTAGTTTAAAATTAGTCTCTTATGGCTGAATACAATAAAGATTTTTTGAAAAGCACAGCTGCTTTTATCCGCGCTAACAGCAAACAAATACTTATCACCATCTCTGCCCTGCTGGTTATAGCCCTCGGATACTATATTTACCACAATATGCGCCTAAAAAAAGAAAAAAAACTTGCAGGCCGGATGTTTGATCTGCAAAATGACGCTCTGTTGGCTGAATATCAGGCTGAAGAGGAAAAATTCAAACGCCACAAAAAAAAACTGATAGAGCTGGCTAATAAAAATTTCAGTTATACTGCCGGTAAGCGCGCCTGGTACTGGTCTGCGGAAATGGAACGTCAGGACATGCAGTACACTAATGCCGCAGCCAAATATAAACGTCTTTTTCAGGAAGCACCCGGCTTTTATCTTTCCCCGGCAGCTTTATATAAATGCGCCCTGTGTTATACCGAGATCGGGGAGTTCCAAAAAGCTGTTACCTGGCTGGAAAAATTCGATGTAAAATATGAAAATAATTTTTACTATCCCCAGGCACAGCTTTTACTGGCACATATATACCGAGTCAGGCAAGATTTCAGCAGCGCCCGGCAGACACTGAAAAGTCTGGAAAAAAAAATAGCAGAGGAAAATGCTTCCAAGATGTACGGCCGTCAAATACAACAGCAGCTCAGTATCCTGAAAATAAAAGAAAAGCAAAGCGGTACCAGCCGTCAACAAGCACCGGCATCAAAAGCACAACCCCAGGTTCCGGGACTGCCGCCGTTAAACTGAACAGGAGTATGCTGTGATCTATATCCTGGATTACGGCGCCGGTAATCTAAAAAGTGCCTACCACGCCTTTAAATCCAATCACAATGATACCGTACTGATAGATCATATCAGCCGGCTGCAGAATAATGTTACCGGCCTGGTACTGCCTGGCGACGGCTCCTTCCCCTATGCTTACCATACGCTGCAAAAACGCGGTTTTGTCAGTTTTTTACGCCAAAATCATGCGATCCCGCTGCTGGGCATCTGTGTAGGGTTTCAGCTGCTCTTCTCTGCCTCGACTGAAGACGGCGGCTGTGAAGGACTGAACCTGATCAAAGGAAAAGTGGTCCGCTTTGAACAGCAAAAGCCGTATAAAATACCGCATATGGGCTGGAACAACATACTTTTAAAACAGCAAACTCCCTGTACCAGAGGAATAACTGATCACGACTATTTTTATTTTGTACATTCCTATTACCCCAAAGATGTAGACAGCAAAGCAGTACTCATGCAAACCTCTTATATTTCCTCCTTTTGCGCTGCTGTACATAAAAAAAATATCTACGGATTTCAGTTCCATCCGGAAAAATCCCATACCAAAGGTATGCTTATTATTAAAAACTTTATTAACATCTGTAACCGCTACCAGAAGCAGCAGAAAACCCTTTCCAAAAGCGGCAGCGGAGAAAACAGTGCTCACTAAAAGAATTGTCCCCTGTCTTGACATCAACAACAGCCGGGTTGTAAAAGGAATAAATTTTGTCAATCTGGTTGACGCCGGAGATCCGGTGGAGAACGCTGTTATATATGACCGGACCGGGGCTGATGAGCTGGTTTTCCTTGATATTACCGCAACCCATGAAAACCGGAATATACTGGCTGACCTGGTGGAAAAAATAGCCATGAGCTTGACCATCCCTTTTACGGTAGGCGGGGGTATCCGTTCTGCAGAAGACATGCGGATTATTACAAGACGGGGTGCTGACAAGATATCTATAAACAGTGCAGCGGTTAACAACCCCTCTCTTATCAGCGAGGGGGCCAGGCGTTTCGGATCCCAATGTATAGTAGTTGCTATTGACGCTAAAAAAAATAAAAACAACTGGAACGTTTTTACCCGCGGCGGACGTTACAACACCGGCCTTGATGCTGTTAAATGGGCGCAGCAGGCAGAAAAACTGGGAGCCGGCGAGATACTTTTAACATCCATGGATTGCGACGGCACCAAAAAAGGTTATGACCTGGAGCTTACTGCTGCTGTGACCAGTACAGTTAATATACCGGTTATTGCCAGCGGCGGTGCCGGTACTTCTGCTCATTTTTACGATGCCTTTACAGCTGCGCATGCGGACGCTGCCCTGGCCGCTTCTGTGTTTCATTTTAATGAGATAAGCATACCCTCTGCCAAAAAAGAACTTAAAAATAAAGGATTGGCTATACGTTTATGAAAGAATATAACTATTATCTTTTTGATCTGGACGGTACGCTCATAAGTACTATTGATATGATCCTCGAATGTTTCCGGCACTCGCTGCAGTATGCAGGCAACATAAAAATAGACCCGGAAGAGATTAAAAGCCATGTAGGTTTGCCTCTGCAGAAACAGTTTGAGATATATTTAAAAGACAAGCCCGGAATTGATTACCAGAAACTAAAAGAGTACCACATGAACTATCAGCTTAAAATATGGCAGGATCATGTCTATCTTTATCCCGGCATCAGGCAGACATTAGAAAAACTGCAGCAACTGAATAAAACCATGGCTGTGGTAACTTCACGTAAAATTAAAACCACTACTATTTATACAGAAAAACTCGGTATTCGCTCCTTTTTCAAACTTTTGGTTACACCGGAGAATACTGAAAAACACAAGCCAAATCCGGAGCCGGTTCTTTATACCCTTTCCCGGTTAAAAGCAGACCCCGGGCAAAGTGTTTTTATCGGAGACTCTAATTTCGACATAAAATGCGGTACTGGTGCAGGCATAGATACTGCTTTTGCTGCCTGGGGAGCCAGCGGCAAAGCACCTGAACAGGCTACCTGTATTCTTAATAAAAGCACTGATATTCTTCCCGATTAACTTTAAGGAAATGGACATAAAACATACTCCTGTACTGCTGAATAAAATTTATAAGGAAATTTTTAAACCAACCGATAATTTAATACTGGATGCCACAGTTGGCGAAGGTGGTTACAGTGCCTTTTTCCTGGAAAAAGGAGTTAAAAAAGTAATCGGACTGGAACAGGATAAAGAGATACTAACCAGAGCCTTAAGCCGGCTTAAACCATACGGTAAAGCATTTACAGGCTATAACCTTAACTTTGCTGAGGCTTCTGAGATCTTTGAAAAATATTACGGAAAAATAGATCTGGCCCTCTATGACCTGGGAATTTCCATGTATCATTACAAACAAAGTAAACGGGGTTTTTCCTACACCAGTAATGAAGCTCCTGATATGCGCCTGAACCTGAATAATAAACTGACGGCTACATTTGTAATTAATAATTACAGCGCCGGCCGGCTGGCAGATATCATCTACCAATACGGCGGCGAACGTAAATCCAGACAGATTGCAGCAGCCATAGTCAAAGAGCGCAGCCGCAGTCCCATAACCAGTGCCCAACGGCTGGCTGAACTTACCAAACCCTTTTATCCGCCGGCCCCGCCCATTCATCCTGCCACCCGAACCTTTCAGGCCTTACGCATTTTCGTTAACCGGGAACTTGACTCTCTTAGACGGAGTTTGCCTGCGGCGATTAAAGCCCTGGCGCCGGGAGGCCGTATTGCGGTTGTTGCTTATCATTCCCTGGAAGATGCTATTGTTAAAAACAGTTTCAGATCTTTTATTCCGGAAAAAAAAAATATAAATAAGTACCGTGAAAGTTCAAGCAAAGGAAAATATTATCTTCTCTGCAAAAAACCTTTACGGCCTGCTGCACAGGAAGTAGCAGCAAATCCCTCTTCCCGGAGCGCTAAATTACGCGCTTTGGCCAGAATCTAAAATAACAAGGATGTTATTATGAAAAAAATACCGCCGACCTTAATGCTTATCACCCTTATTGCAGGTGCCGTCATTTTATTATCGCTGGAAATTTATCTTAATACAATGATACATAATGCCCAGACTAATATTATAACACTGGAAAAAAAAATTGACCAGAAAAATTATGAAAAATTTACTGTTAGATCCAGCCTGAAAATAAAAAGTCAGCCCGGTCTTCTGCTGCAAAAAGCCGGCCGGATATACCACCGCCGCAATAAGGATCAGATTCCTATTATAAAATTTACTGTTACCCCCCGCCAGGAAAAATCTCTGCATGCCAACCGGTAATGAACTTAAAGCTTTACTGCAACTGTTTCCCGCTGCTAACCGGCCTGTCTTAAAAAAAAAATTCAGCAGCACAGATCACCTGACCCATGACTCCCGCCAGGTTAAACCGGGCTCTGTTTTTATTGCGGTCAGGGGGGAGCGTACGGACGGTCATAAATTTATCAGTAAGATCCGGGATAAAGCCGGTGTTATTATTGTAAACCAAAATTATAAAATACCTCCGGGAGGCAAAGCCTTTTTTATTAAAGTCAGTAATACCAGTTCCTTTATGCAAAAACTGGCACCTGCCTTTTACGGTTTTCCGGCGCGCAATCTTAAAGTATGCGGTATAACCGGCACCAATGGGAAAACCAGTGTCAGTTATATGCTGGCCCGCGCCTACCGGGCTGCGGGTTTTAATCCGGGTATAATAGGCACTATTGCCGTACACTATAACGGCCGCAGCTTTCCGGCAGTTAATACCACACCTGACATATGTTTTCTGCAGCAGATACTCTACCAGATGCATAAAGCCGGGGTTGATGCTGTAATTATGGAGGTATCTTCCCATGCGCTGGTTTTAAACCGGGTACAAGGTATTGATTTTGATTCAATTATCTTTACCAATCTTACGCCGGAACACCTGGATTTTCATGAAAACATGGAAAACTACTTAAACGCCAAACTTACCGCTTTCACCCTGTTACAGCAGTCCAGTAAAAAAAAAAAACAGGCAGCTTACTGGCTGCAGATGACCATGGCGGAACGTGTCCGGTCTTATCTGCAAAAATTGTCTTTAAAATCTGTTACTTTTGGTTACCGCACCGTCCGCAACCCCCCGGATTTCAACACTGCAATTAACCGGCAGGTTGCACATGGTCAGAAACTCTCCTTTTACCATCATAATAAAAAAATATTTCAGGGCCGGATAAACCATGTAGGCAGCTACAATGCGCTTAATGTTACAGCTGCCCTGTGCGATGTCTACCGCTTTCTGTCAGATCCGGGAAAACAGATTAACGCTGTTATACAAAATATAAACCAGGCAGTAATCCCCGGGCGCCTGGAACCGGTACCGAATAATAAAAAGGTACAAATTATAGTTGACTATGCCCACTCCCCTGATGCTTTGTATAATGCCTTAAAAGTACTAAAAGAAACAGCAACCAGACGCCTGATCTGTGTTTTCGGCTGCGGGGGAGACAGGGATAAAAAAAAGCGTCCGCTGATGGGCAAAATAGCCGGCCAACTGGCTGATTATACTTTTCTGACCTCTGACAATCCGCGCAATGAAAAGCCGCAAGCTATAATTGATGATATAATTCCCGGTATGGCTGAAGTTACCGACAGCTATGAGGTAATTCCTGAACGCGCGCAAGCTATTGCCCGGGCTGTCAGCTCGCTTAAAGCAGGGGATATTCTGCTGATTGCCGGCAAGGGACATGAAGATTACCAGATTATCGGTTCCCGCAAAATTCATTTTGATGACCGGGAGATAGTTAGCCAATGTCTGTCATAAGACAAATTTTAACCAGCCGCACTTTGATCAGACTGCTGGGTAAACCGCTGCCACAAACAGATAATATAATAATTAACGGCATATCCACTGACAGCCGCACCTGTAAAAAGGGGGATCTTTTTATAGCAGTAAAAGGAGAGAAGTTTAACGGTTATAACTTCTGCACTAAGGCGCTCCGGCAAAAAGCCGCGGCCCTGGTAGTTAATAAATATGATTACCAGCATAAGCCCCTGACACCTGACCCGGACACGCCTGTTTTTACTGTTGATGATACTGTAAAAGCCTACGGCAGTCTGGCTGCTTTTTATCTGCAGCACTTCAGCGGTGTTAAAATAGCTGTGACCGGCAGCAGCGGTAAAACAACTACCAGGGAGATGTTAAAAACAATGCTCTCGTTGCAATACTCTGTATTTGCCAATGCCCGTAACTATAATAATCACATCGGTATTCCTAAAAGTATTTTCACCATAGAAAAAAACTATGACTATTATATCTTTGAACTGGGAATGAATCATAAAAACGAGATCGATTTTCTCAGCCGTATAATCAAGCCTGATATCTCCGTCATTACCAATATATCTGCTGCGCATATTAAATATTTTAAAAATACTGCTGCTATAGCTGATGCCAAAAGTGAAATTTTCAACGGTCAGCCTGCAGAAAGCTGCGCCTATCTTAACGCTGGTGATAAATATTTATCCAGGCTGGAACAAAGAGCGCAAAGCAAGCTGCTAAAAATAAAAAAATTTAACCTGACCGGTTTAAAGTATACAGCTGACCGCAATTATGTTTTATATAACAACCGCCGCTATACTGTAAATTTTAGCGGCGGCTTTAATCTGCTTAATACAGAGTGTGCTTTAAGCATTGCTGCTGACCAGGGAATAAGCCGGCATGCAGCTTTACAAAGTCTGTCAGCTTTCCGGGGAATTAAATCCCGCTTCCAGGTTTACCACGGCAAACCAATGCTTATAGACGATGCTTATAACGCCAACCCGGATTCCATGATCCGGGCAGTTAAAGCAGCTGTTAAACTGGCTGACGGCAAACCGCTGGTTTTGATTTTGGGAGACATGCTGGAACTGGGAACAAAATCTCCTGCTTTACACCGCCAACTGGGTGATGAACTGGAAAAACTGACTGCTGCCCTGGTTCAGCCTGCGGAAATTATTTTTACCGGAGATGCTATGGCAGCTGCCTTAAAGCGTATTAAGACAGTTCCTTCAAAAAAAATCACAAATAATGTTAAAATAAGAGATTACATTTTAAAAAATTTAAACCATGACGCTGTTTACTTCTTTAAAGCCTCTAACCGCATGCGTCTTTTTGATTTAGTAAAGGAACTGTTGTGTTATACCATCTGATCTACCCTCTGCATGTATATTTAAGCGGACTTAATATATTCCGTTATATTACCTTCCGCTCCTTTATTGCGGTTGTAATCAGTCTTCTGTTTTTTCTTTTTTTCGGTAAACGGTTTATCGCTTTTATGAAAAAAAACAGTAACCGTATCCTGCGCAAACTTACTCCTAAAGGACACCGCCGCAAAAAGGGTACTCCCAGTATGGGCGGTATTCTTATTATTATGGCAGTTAGCTGCAGTATACTGTTAACCGGCAATCTGCAGAATCCCAATGTCATTATGATGCTTATAGCACTTATCGGTTTCGGGCTGATAGGTTTTATAGATGATGTTATTAAGGAAACACAGAAAGACGGCAAAGGTATAGCAAGCCGTTTTAAACTGACTGCCCAGCTGGTTCTCGGGCTGATCATTGCTGTATATCTTTATTATTTCACCCCCAACAGTTACATCATGGGGCTGAAACCATCCCCGGATACGCTGGCTGTCAGTGCAGAATCAGCGCAAACACTGCTGCAAAACGGTAAAGAAGCTTTACAGTATCTCGGCGTTAGTGAGATCACGCTGCCTTTTATGAATAATATTACCATTGATCTGGGCTGGTGGTATATTCCTTTTGTAATGCTGGTAATTGTCGGCACCTCCAATGCAGTTAATATAACCGACGGCCTGGACGGTCTGGCAGCAGGACTGGCCCTGATGATTATACTGGCGCTTACCGCTTTTGCCTATTTTTCCGGTCATTCCGGCATAACCTATTATCTCAAAATACCTTTCATGAGCCGTATCGGTGAAATGTCTGTCTTTCTGGCTGCCCTGGCCGGCGCCTGTATAGGCTTTCTCTGGTTTAATTGCCATCCGGCGCAGATATTTATGGGTGATACGGGTTCCCTGGCTCTGGGCGGTCTGATAGGTACTGCAGCAGTGCTTTTAAAGATCGAACTGCTCCTGCCTATCCTGGGCGGGGTTTTTGTATTTGAAATCATCTCTGTAATCATCCAGGTATTTTCCTATAAAACCAGAAAAAAAAGAGTTTTCAAGATGGCGCCCATACACCATCATTTTGAGATCAAAGGCTTAAATGAAAACAAAATTATTATCAGAATGTGGATTATCGGGGGGATCTGCGCCCTGATCGCCCTGGCTTCCTTAAAAATACGTTAACCTTCTATGAAAAATGCCTCTCTGCTGTTACTTTTACTGATAACAGGCCGGGCTGATCCCTATTATACCAACCTGAGCAGCAGTCCGCTCAAAAACAGCTTCCGCTATAAACAGAACAGGCTGCTTTTAACAAAAAAAAAGATAAAAAAAATAAACCAGCGTATACGCCGCCGCGGTTATGTTGTTGATCCCTTCCATAAAAATTTTTTTTTTTCCGCCAGGATGATCCGCCAGTATCTGTACCAGGATCTCAATTTTATTAAAAACCATGCCTGTTATACTGCTGATAACCGCAGGCTCTCACCACAGCAAGCTGTCAAACCATTTAGAAACAATATGGCACTGACAGCTATCCGGCCTATACGCCGGGGAAAAGTAATCAAAGCTGTAATCAACAATCCCTGTAACTTACGCTGTATGCCAACAGATGTTTTCCGGATGGAAAAAAAAAATGATTTCGGCTGTGACATTCTGCAGCTGGAATTTCTTAATTTATGGACAAAAGCAGCCGTTATGCATTATACAGCTGATAAAAAGTGGGTCTATATACGTACCAAAAATACCCGCGGCTGGATAAAAAAAACCAATTTAACGGTAATAACAAAAGCTGCTTTTAATGATTATTTTAAACGTAAGCTCATAGTTACCAGCCCTTCAGTAAACGCTTACCGGACTGATAAAAAAAAAATTATTAAAATTTACCGGGGAGCCATACTGCCTCTGTATAAAATAACAACACAGGGTGCTTTTATTTACACAACGCATTCAGCTGATAAAAAGCAAAGCTTCTACCTTATAAAAAATACCAACTGTACAGCTGCCGCTTTTTTACCTCTTACTTTTAAAAATATACAAAAAGCTGCTTTCAACTCCCTCAACCGCCAATATGCCTGGGGAGAAAAAAACGGACCCACTGATTGTTCCGGCTTTATTGCCCGGCTTTTCCGGATTTTCGGACTTTTTCTGCCGCGCACCTCCAGACTGCAGATCAAAAGCTTTGCCGCCAACCGTATCAGACCGGGAGAACTTGATACCATGAGGCCTTTTTTAAGTTTAGTACAAAGACCGGGTCATATCCTGCTGTATATCGGCAAAAAACATAACCGCTACTATGTACTGCATAATGTCTGGAAATATTTTGACAAACAGGACCGTAAACACATTATAGGTAAAACCGTAATTTCCGATCTTACATTAGGCAAGGGATCCCGTAAAGGTTCTCTCCGCAAAAGAATAAAAACCGTAGTTAATATAGCTCCCTAACCGGCAGCAGTTGCCTGTTTAAAAAGAGAGGCTGCTTTATAGGAACTCCTTACCAGGGGACCGGCTGCCACAGCTGCAAAACCCCGGGCCTGCGCGAGCCGGGCCAGGTCTGCAAACTCTGCCGGTGTATAAAACCTGCTTACCGGCAGATGTCTGCGGCCGGGCTGCAGATACTGGCCCAGAGTAATAATATCAACCCGGGCTGTTTTAAGATCAGCAAATGTCTTTACAATATCATTATAATTTTCACCCAGACCAAGCATCAAAGAACTTTTGGTTAAAACATTACTGTTAATTGCTTTGATATTTTGTAAAATCTGCAGGGAAAGATCATAACTGCACCTTTTATCACGCACTGCCGGAGTAAGCCGGGCAACTGTCTCCACATTGTGACCAATAACCTCAGGACCGGCTGCTGTAATTTTTTTCAAAGCACTGATATTGCCGCTGTAATCAGCTATCAGGGCTTCCACCTTTTTTAAAGGCGCCTTTGCTTTTATTTGCATAATAGTTTCTGCCATATGACCGGCACCGCCGTCAGGCAGATCATCCCGGTCCACGCAAGTAAGAACAATATAGTGCAGGCCGGAACTACTGACCAGAGTGCTGATCCTTTCCGGTTCCCTGCTGTCTAGCCGGCCGCCGGGGTTACCGGTCTTAATCGCGCAAAAACGGCAATTACGGGTACAGGTATCACCCAGCATCATGACTGTTGCCTCGCCTGCAGACCAGCATTCATTACGGTTAGGGCAATCTGCTTCCTCACAAACGGTTTTTAAACCATGCATATTGAGTTTCTTTTTCACTGCCGTATATTGACGGGCTGATGCCGGTTTTATTTTTAGCCAGGAGGGTTTAGGACTGGATTTTGGTTTAGACAGCATGGGTTTATGATAATATTGATTCCTTTTCCATGCAAGAGCAACATGAGATAGGACCAATCAGTGGTTAGTTTTGCCTGACAAAAGAAAAGAAATAATAATCCTCCTTTACTGTTTGCTTGTCCACTTTATAATCCGGTATTTTATTAGTTAAAGATAAAACCGCATCCAGCCGCTTATGAGCTACTTTAAGTACAAAACGGACAACAGTATTGGAAATACAGATAATATCAGTCTGATTGGTAATTTCAGTCACTACAGGAGGCAGTGATGACCCGGATAAAATCTGCTTCTCCCTGTAAACCTTTTTGGCTAAAGCACCGCCATTTCCGCTTAAAGCCATACTCTCGGCTGCAGTTTGCCGTTTACGGGAATGCGGCAACGGGGCGGCAGGGTCGGTCAAAGTATCGTCAGTCTGCAAATCCTGTTCAGCTAAATGGTCCGCTGTTTTTTCCTTATCTTTTTTTTGACGGCGGTACAATTCAGAGGCTGCCTGTTTACGGTCCAAAATTGTTTTTTCCTCCTTAACTTTCTTTACTTTTTTATTTTCAATATTACTTTCCCGGTCTGTCCGGCACGCTGCGGCTGATTCAACGGCGGGAGTTCTCTTTTCTGACGCAACAGGTAAACTGCTGCTTTGATTCAGGTAGTAAAAAGCCAGAATGCCGCTGCCGATAAAGGTTATCAAAGCAGCTATACGGTAGAAGTAAGGCTTAAACAATAATATCTTCTTTTCTGCGTGACTGCCGTCAGCTCTGTCCGTTTGCTCCCGGATACGCCTGAACATATCAGCCGGAGGCTCAGCCAGAGTAAGCTTTTTTACAACCTTAAAATATTGCTTTAAAAAAAGATATTCCCTGCGGCAGGAGGAACACTGCGCCAGATGAGCTTTTATCTGCTGCTGCCGGGCAGTACCGAGCTCTCCTTTAATGTAGGATTCCAGCTGATTAATTATTTTCTTATGTGCCAAAATGAAATTCTCCGGTTAAAATTGCTCTGAGGTCAGCCCGGGCCCGGGCCAGAGCTGACTTAACTGTTCCCTGTTTAATTTTTAATACAGCAGCGACTTCCCGGTAACTCATAGCCTGCATATCCCGCAGCACCAGCAGCATCCTTTTACGGGGATCCAGCCTGGTAAGGGCTTGCTGTATAAGAGCACTGTTTTGTTTTTGGCTTAGCACCTGCTGCGGATCAGATCGCTCATCAACCGGCTCTCTCTTATAGCTGAAGCCCTCTTTATCCTGCTGCTCCAGGCCGTCTACTTTTTTAAAAAAAAGAAAACGTCCGGACACGGCATGGTTCTTGCAATAATTAACTGCCACACGGTAGACCCAGGTAGAAAACATGCTTTTTCCTTTAAATGAAGATAATTTACGGTAAATCCTGATAAAAATCTCCTGGGTAAGATCAGCCGCAGTATCATAATTATTAAAAAAGCGGTAACACAGATTAAAAATCATTTTCTGATACTTCTCCGTTAGTCTGGTAAAATATTTTTTTTCACCCTGTCTTATCTGCTGCAGGCATTTCAAATCCTCTGCTGCCTGTTCTTTGCTGAACAAACTTTCCTGTATTAGACAGTAAATTAACCGTAAAAGTGCCATATTTTTCTGCTGAATTATATAACAATTTTATTTTTTTTGCTTATTGCAAAATAATCCATAAAATGTCATAATTATCAAATAAATTACAGGAGTAAAAATTATGGAATTTATTGCTATCTTATATATACTATTACTTATTTTCCTCTGTATTGTACCTGGCTGGAGGATTTTTTCACGGGCCGGCAAACCGGGATGGGCTATTTTTATACCAATCTATAATATCATTGTTCTACTGGATATAGTAGGTAAACCATGGTGGTGGTTACTGCTAATGCTGATTCCTATTGTTAATATAGTTATTAGTATTATGGTTACACATCTACTGGCTAAAAGTTTCGGCAAAGGAGTAGGTTTTACTATTGGTCTGATCCTGCTTGGGTTTATCTTTTTCCCCATACTGGGATACGGAAACGCCCCCTATAACAAACCAGCTTAATTTAATAATATAAATTATCACGCTGTACTTTTTACTATTTCATATTAAGAAGTACAGCTGTATATTTAGCGGTATATAAAATAATACTGTTGCACAGCTTTTTTTAAATAATCCTCTCCGGGTAAATCTCCATTTTAAAACAAGGAACAGCCACGGTAGACTGCTTCCTGCATATTGCCGTAAGTCAACTTCCACCTCAAGTCAAGGCTTACAGGTTGTTTATTTTTATCTAATTATACTACCGGCGCGGCACACAAGCTCTTCCTGACACTTCTTTAAGCAAAGGACCGAGCAGGAAAACTATTGAGGACGGAGCAGAAAACATAGCCGCTTTTGATGGGGCCTTTTGAGCCGTTGTTCAAGCACGAGGCTTGAACAGGCGAAAACGGAGTGCAGTCGTCCCCAGGAAGGGGACGACA
>Ga0102934_1002295_pt1 | contig 13196 bp, 14 predicted proteins | sample SalPonR2_A_D1_MG_FD_78175 | JGI IMG/M metagenome (GOLD analysis project Ga0102934, IMG submission 78175) | Salt pond soil microbial communities from South San Francisco under conditions of wetland restoration - Salt Pond MetaG R2_A_D1_MG | ecosystem: Environmental > Aquatic > Marine > Intertidal...
CAGCGACATCGGGCATTCCTCCGGTTTCTTCTGTTGTGGCCCGCCTCGATTGATAATGGCGCAGATCTGGCGCAGGGCCGCAATCCTGTCCAGAGCGGTGGGGCGGGAAGCCGGATGCGAAATAGCCGCCGAAAGGAGAGGTCGGCCTTTTCACGTATTGTGCGCGCCGACGAAATAGTGCATGTTCGTGAAATCGATCTTTAGGCCGGACGACTGGGCCGCTTTGCTCGCTGAAAAACGTGAGTCTACGCGCAGACTATCTCTCCTGAATTCGACTTCATGAATCGCGCTCCGCCGTGTGCGAGCTCGATTTTCGACGACTATGTACTATCTAGGACAAAACACTATGAATACCGGCACCGTTAAGTGGTTCAACGATCAAAAGGGCTACGGCTTCATTCAGCCGGATGAGGGCGGCAAGGACGTTTTCGTCCATATTTCTGCGGTCGAGCGCTCCGGCATGCGCGGCCTCGCAGAAGGCCAGAAGATCTCCTACGAGATCCAGGACGATCGCCGCACCGGCAAGTCCTCTGCAGTCAATCTCCAGGCTGCCTGACCGTCGATCCACTTGCATGAAGACGTTGCTCGTCTTCGCAAACGGATGTAAGCCGTCGCTCAACGAGCGGCGGCTTTTGCCGCGAATGGCCAGGAGTTATGGATGTCGAAAGAAGAGTTGATCACGTTCGAGGGTGTCGTCACCGAGGTTCTCCCGGATGCCAAGTTCCGCGTCGAGCTCGAAAACGGCCACGAGGTGATCGCTTACACCGCTGGCAAGATGCGCAAGTTCCGCATCAAGACCATTGCCGGTGACCGCGTGACCGTTGAAATGTCGCCCTATGATCTCGACAAGGGGCGCCTTGTTTTCCGCCACAAGGATGATCGTGGCTTCTCGGGTCCGCGCCCGCCGGCCCGCGGCGGTGGCAACCGTCGGCGCTGAAGCGGCACAGCCGTCTGAGCCGCCCGCCGGGCCCGCCCTGATTCGCGTCGCCGATCAGCGCGCGGCGCATGCGGGTTGCGTCGGGCCACTCACACTCCGTCGCCTGTTGCGCGGCGACGTGCCTGCTGCAATTGTCCGCCTCCCGATTCGATCAGGAAGACGATCATGTCAGCCAGTGGCGAAGCGCATGCGATCTCGCTTGATGATATTCGCGCCGCAGCGCGCGTGATCGAGGGGCATGTCATCACCAGCCCCATGATCCATTCGCCGCGCCTGTCGCAGCTGACCGGCGCGCAGGTTCAACTGAAGCTGGAAAACATGCAGGCGACCGGTGCCTTCAAGGAGCGCGGCGCCGTCAACCGGCTTGCGGCGCTCAATGCGGATTCCCGCGCTGCGGGCGTGATCGCCATGTCTGCCGGCAATCATGCCCAGGCCGTGGCTTATCATGCCCGGCGCATGAAGATCCCGGCGACCATCGTCATGCCCGAAGCCACACCTCTGGTGAAGGTCGAGAATACAATCGCCCACGGGGCACGCGTCGTGCTGCACGGCGAAACCCTCGTCGAGACCGAGGCAGAGGCGAAGGCCATCGCTGCGCGCCAAGGCCTGACCATGGTGCACCCCTTCGATGATCCGCTGGTGATGGCGGGGCAGGGGACGATCGCTCTCGAAATGCTGGCGCAATGCCCGGATATCGATACACTTGTCGTACCGATCGGCGGCGGCGGCCTTATCTCGGGGATCGCCGTCGCCGCCCGCGCGCTCGCCCCCGAAATCCGGATCATCGGCGTCGAGGCGGCCCTCTATGCCTCGTTTCACAATGTGCTGACGGGGGATGACCGTCCGGTCGGCGGCGCGACGCTGGCGGAAGGCATCGCCGTCAAGCATCCCGGGCGCCTGACATTGCCAATCGTGCGCGATCTGGTCGAAGAGATCGTCGTGGTCGAGGAGGATCTGATCGAGAGCGCTGTCAATGCTTGCGCCACATACCAGCGCACGATGGCGGAAGGCGCCGGCGCCGCCGGTATCGCGGCCATGCTGGCGCGACCGGATCTGTTCGCCGGGGGCAATGTCGGTGTCGTTCTGTGTGGCGGCAATATCGATGCCCGCATCCTCGCATCGGTGATGGTGCGCGAACTGGAGCGCGAGGAGCGCGTTGTGGCTTTCAGGATCTACTCGCATGATCGTCCCGGCCTGCTCGGTCGGGTCTCGACGCGTCTGGGTGAACTCGGTGCGAATATCCTGGAAGTATCGCATGGACGTCTTTATCTCGATGTGCCTGCGAAGGGTGTCACCGTCGATCTGACGATCGAGACACGCGACGCAGCGCATACCGCGCAGATCTTCGCCGCTTTGCGTGACGAGGGGTACGAGCCGCGCCGGATTGATCCCCGCGGTTTGATGCAGGCGGGACCATGAGGCTGGAGGAGGCAAGATGACAACGACGATACCACAGACAATTCCCCTCGCTGCTGGCGGGGCAACGGGTGTCCTGGGCCGGCGCTTCGTGGCCCTGCTGATCGATCTTCTGATCATCATGGCCTTTATCGTCGTACTGGCATTCGCGATCACCATTCTGGGCTTTCTGACCTTCGGGCTTGGCTGGTTGCTGTTCGCGATCCTCGGGCCGGGCGCCGCCATCCTCTATACCGCTCTCACCATGGGAGGGCCTGCCGCGAGCACGATCGGCATGCGTCTTTGCGGGTTGCGGGTGGTCGATGCGGCGAGCGGTGAGGGGATCGATCCGCTGCGTGCGGCGGCCCATGCGCTGCTGTTCTATTTCGCGGCCTCCACGTTCCTCATCCTGCTCGTCGATGTTGTCATCGGTTTTCTGCGCGGCGATGCCAGATTGGGGCGGGATCTGATCGTCAATCTCATTGTCCTGCGCGCGCACCCGTGACGGCTGCGGTATTCTGCAGAAAATCGATACCGTCTTCAGAAATCGGCAAGGGCCTGACAAAACCCCCGTTGTCGATGGCCCATCCGGTGTTATCTTTGCTGAAGGGCGTGATATATCAAACCCGGAGCCGTAGCGGCGTGACCAGACATTCGCGCGATACACCCCAATTCTTCCTGACGGCGCCGACGCCTTGCCCCTATCTCGACGGGCTCGAGGAGCGGAAGGTGTTCACGCATCTCATCGGGCATCGCGCGGACGAACTCAACGATATCCTCACACATGGCGGTTTCCGCCGCTCACAGACGATCGCCTATCGCCCGGCCTGCGAGAATTGTCGCGCCTGCGTTTCCGTGCGTGTGCCGGTCGCCGATTTCAAGCCGTCCGCCAATATGCGCAGGCTCACCCGCATCAATGCCGATCTCGTCGGCGAGATCCGCTCAAACCACGGCACTTCGGAGCAATACGCGCTGTTTCGCCGCTATCTCGCAGCGCGCCACGCCAATGGCGGGATGATGGATATGTCGATGCTCGATTATGTGATGATGGTCGAGGACAGTCATATCAATACGATGGTCGTGGAATATCGGCGCAGCGGGCCGGATTCGCGCATCAACGGGCGCGGCGAAGGCCCGCTTCTTGGGGTATGCCTCTCGGATGTGCTCTCGGACGGTCTGTCGATGGTCTATTCGTTTTTCGATCCCGATGTGCCGCGTCGCAGCCTCGGCACGTATCTCATCCTCGAGCATATCGAGCGGGCGGCCCGGATGGGTCTGGATTACGTCTATCTGGGCTACTGGGTCCAGGGCTCGCCCAAAATGGCCTACAAGGAGCGTTTCATGCCGCAGGAACGGCTCGGCGGGCGTGGCTGGGAACGCGTCGAGCGCTGAAAGGCGCAAGCGGGATCGGACTTCCCGCCATTGACCCGGGTGCGCGGCGTGGGCTTCTCTATGACAGCCATCGGTCATTGTTTTGCCCCCGATTGCGCCCGCTGCCAGGAAAGCCCGCCCATGAGTGAAGACGCCCGTCGTGTCCAGCGCCCTGCGCGCAATCCCTATCTGTTCCGACCGATCTGTTTTCGCACGGTTGAATCACGCAACCGGATCATGATGTCGCCGATGTGCCAGTACTCCGCGCAGGACGGCATCCCCAATGACTGGCATTTCGGTCATATCGCCGCGCGTGCCGCGGGCGGTGTCGGTATTGTGTGCATCGAGGCGACGCATGTCAGCGATATCGGGCGGATCACGCCGCATTGTCTCGGCATCTGGAACGACGAACAGCGCGATGCGCTGGCGCGAATCGCGTCGCATGTGGCGAGCCTCGGTGCCGTGCCGATGATCCAGCTCGCCCATGCCGGGCGCAAGGCTTCCGTCTCACAGCCGTGGAAAGGCACGAAGCCGATCCCCGTCGGCGAGGGCGGATGGGAGACGATCGGCCCTTCGGCGTTGCCCCAGACCCCGCAAACGCCTCCACCGCGCGCAATGAGCCAGGCGGATATCGACAGGGTGGTGGAAGAATTCCGCGATGCGGCGCGCCGTTCGCGCGAGGCGGGCTTCCGGATTGTCGAGGTGCATGCGGCGCATGGTTATCTGATCCATTCCTTCCTCTCGCCGCTGAGCAATCATCGCACCGATTCCTATGGTGGCTCGCTCGAAAACCGGGCGCGGCTGCTCAATCAGGTGATTGATGCGGTGCGCAGCCAATGGCCGGCTGAACTCCCGCTCTTTGTGCGCATCTCCGCCACCGACTGGGTCGAGGGCGGGCTCGATCTCCCGGCCTCGATCGCGCTGTCGCGGATGCTGGCGCAGCGCGGGGATGTGGATCTGATCGATTGCTCGACCGGTGGCGTCGATCATCGCCAGGCGATCAGGCCCTATCCCGGTTATCAGGTCCCGTTTGCCGAGGCGATCCGTCGTGAGGTAGGGATCGCCACCGGCGCCGTCGGTCTGATTTCCGCGCCGGAACAGGCGGAGGAGATCCTTGCCGGAGGGCGCGCCGATCTGGTGATTCTGGGGCGGGTTCTGTTGTATGATCCGCATTGGGCCCTCCATGCGGCGAATCGCCTGCGTGCGGAGCACGTCGTCTGGCCGGTGCAGTACGAGCGCTCGAACATTTTCTGATCGCCCGATTGCGCAGCTCGCCACGAAGGCACTCATGACCCCGACCTCGACATGGCCGCGACCTTGGCGTAACCGGGAGTCGAATGCCGTATGCTCGGTGGAAAGTGACGTGTCATGTTTGATATCCGCGATGCCGAGATCGTGCGCGAGATCGTGCGCTGGGGAGGGTTTCGCGCCGCCGCGAGCAAACTCAATCTTACGCAATCCGCGATATCGGCACGTGTCTCCGGGCTCGAAGCACGCCTCGGCCTGACGATCTTCGACCGCCGCCGGCGTGGGGCGCAACTCACACCCCAGGGCAGGGCGTTTCTGGAGCAGAGCGAGCGCCTCGTGGCGATGCGCAACCAGATCGCTGCCGCACTCGGACCACAGGGTGGCTTTGCCGGCACGATTCGTATCGGCGTGGCCGAGACCATCGTGCATACCTGGCTCGCTGGAATGTTGACGCGACTTGCCGAGAGCCTGCCCGAAATGCGTCTCGAGCTTTCGGTCGACACATCGCCGGATCTCGCGCGCAAATTGCTCGACGCCGATATCGACATTGCCGTGATGATGACCTCGCTGGTGCCGCCGCTGGCCGTGCGTCGCCCGATCTATCGTTGTCCGCTCGCCTGGTATGCTGCACGCGATTACGCGCTTGAGGAGGGGCCGCTCGATATCGAAGCGCTGTCGCGCTACCCGATCATCACCTTTTCCCGCGGGACGCTGCCGCATGCCGAACTCGAACACAAATTGCCGATGACGCGGTTGCCGCCGCCGCTTCTGCACGCCTGCGCGTCACTTTCGACGACATTGCATCTGACCCGGGCCGGGCTCGGTATCGGCCTGCTGCCCGAGCCGATGGCGGCGCGCGATCTCTCGGAGGGGTTGCTGCGTCCGGTGCCGGTGGCCGTCGATGCCGCGATGTCCGACCTGACCTTTGATTTCGCCCATTTGCCCGAACAGCCGGGAAAGGTGATGGATGAGATCGGAACGGCTGCACAGCTGGCTGTTGCTGATATCATCAACTGATCTGAATTTAAGATCATTTTGATCAGTATTTGATCGATTGACACGAACGTTTGGCTTTGTGAAACTCGGCTTCATAATTCAGAATGCGGAAGCGTTCCTGCTCAGGCGCGAACGTATATCGGCAGGGGAACATGATGACGACGATCGCATCGCCGGAGCAATTGCGCCGGCTGATCCGCGCGAAATCTTTCGCGAATCCCACGACCGGGCAGGCCGGCGGTTATCTGCAGGGCAACCTCGCGATCTTGCCCAAGGCCTATGCCGATGATTTCCTCGGCTTTTGCGTCAACAACCCCAAACCATGCCCTCTGCTTGGTGTATCGCGCCCCGGTGAGCGCAGTATTGCTGTGCTGGGTGACGATCTCGACATTGCCACGGATGTGCCATTCTATCGGGTCTTTAGGGGAAGCGGCCTGCGTAATCGTGTCGAGGACCTGTCGGCCGATTGGCGCGATGATCTCGTCTCCTTCGTCATCGGTTGCTCGTTTTCCTTCGAGGAATCGCTGCAGCGCGCCCGCATCCCGGTGCGCCATATAGAGGCCGGGCGGAACGTGCCGATGTATGTCACCAATATCGAGACGCGTCCGAGCGGCCCCTTTCACGGCCCACTCGTCGTTTCCATGCGCGCCTTCTCGCCGGCGGATGCGATCCGCGCGATCGTGCTGTCCGATCGCCAGCCGCTGGCCCATGGCGCGCCGGTGCATATCGGTGATCCGGCGCAGATCGGCATCAAGGATTTCGACAATCCGGAATTCGGCGATCCGCCGGTCGTCGCACCGGGCGACATACCTGTTTTCTGGGCCTGCGGCGTGACGCCACAAATGGCGATCCGCAATGCCGGGCCCGATATCGCGATCACGCACGAACCGGGCTACATGCTGGTTACGGACGTGCCGGCCGAGGGAGCATCCATCGGTCTCAACGCGGCTCATTGAGGGCCGCATCCACAGGGGAAAAGGAGTTCAAATATGAACCGATCGCTTAAAACGAGCCTTCTTGCCGGCATTGCCGCCTTCGCTTTTGGCGGTGCCGCTCACGCGAACGAGCTTGACGAGGTCACCTTGTCGGTCGTCGGCTCCTGGAGCAGCCTTCCGCTCTACCAGCAGTTCGAGGCGCCGTTCTGGACCGAGACGCTGCCGGAAATGTCCGACGGACAGATCGCGGTCGACATGACCACCTTCAACCAGCTCGGCTCCAGCGGTGGGGATGTCTACCGCCTGCTCAGTGACGGTGTCTTCGATGTCGGCATGACAGTGGCCGATTACACCGTTTCTGACGCGCCCGAGCTTGAGGCACTGGACGTGCCGCTGATCGCAATGGATGCCGATACCGCAAAGGCGACCGTGGATGCGGCGCGCGAATGGGTTGCTGATTCCATGCGCGAGCGCTTCGATTCACAGCTTCTCGCGATTGCGCCCTATCCGCCACAGATCGTCTTCTGCCGCGACGAGGTCACCTCGCTCGCCGATCTCGAAGGCAAGCAGGTGCGCGGCTCGGGCCGCATGACCACCCAGTTCCTCGAAGCTTTGGGCGCCGAGGGCGTCAATATCGGTTTCGGTGAGGTTCCCGGTGCGCTTGAGCGCGGTGTCGTCGATTGCGCTATTACCGGCGCCGGTTCCGGTTACAGTGCCGGCTGGTGGGAGAGCGCAACGCATCTTCTGGTGATCCCGCTGGGCGGCTGGGACCCCGTCGTGACCGCGATGAACCTGGAGCGTTGGGAAAGCCTCTCTGCGGAAACACAGGAATTCATCCAGAACACGATCACCACCGAGTTCGAGGAGCCGGCCTGGGCCGATGCGCAGGGTGCGCTGGAGCGTGACATTGCCTGCCTTACCGATGGCGAATGTGCTGCCGGCGAGAATGCGGGCATGATCCTGGTCGAGGCGTCTGACGAGGACATGGCCACCGCAACTGAGGCCCTCACCACCCGTGTTCTGCCTGATTGGGCCGAGCGTGCCGGTGAGGAATGGGTGACGCGTTGGAACGAGACGGTCGGCCAGGTGGTCGATATCGAAATCTCCACGAACTGAGTGGGAGCTTCGTCATGAGCGAACGACGTGCGCAATCCTGGCCGATGCGTGTCTTCGGCCTCTTGAGCCGGATCAACTATGCCATCGCCCTGATCGGCGGCGTCGTTCTGCTCGCGACGGTGATGTTCATCCTCGTCGACATTTGCCTGCGCCAGTTCGCGGGCAGGGGGCTCGGCGGCTCGGATGAGATCTCGGGCTACGTCATTGCGGGCGTCGCCGCCTGGGGCTTTTCCTATGCGCTGGTCGAGCGCGCCCATGTGCGCATCGACGTGCTCACGGGACAGCTCCCGGCGGCGGGCCGCGCGATCTTCGATCTGGCGGCTGCTGCCTCGCTGACCTTCGTGGCGGCGCTGGTCACATCCTATGGCTGGCGGGTCTTCTATCGTTCGTGGGAGACGGGTTCGCGTGCGAATACGCCGCTCGAAACGCCTTTGTGGATTCCCCAATCGATCTGGCTCGCCGGTTGGGCCTGGCTCACTTTCGTGGCCGCAATGGTGAGTATCTGCATCATCGCCCTGATGCTGATGCAGCGTTTCGACACGGTTCAATCCGTTGGTGGTATCGGCTCCGAAATGGAGGAAGAGATATGATTTTTTCCGTCGGTGGTGCGCTGCTCGGGCTGCTCGCCCTCTCCCTGCCGGTGGGCGTCGTGCTCTTCCTGCTCGGCTTCGGAGTCGACTACTTCTATTCGCCCTTCCCCCTGATCCGGGGGCTTGGCGAGCGGGTGTGGTCGTCCTCCGACAGCGGTCTTCTGATCGCGATCCCGTTCTTCGTGCTGCTCGGCGAGTTTCTCGTGCGCGCCGGTATCGCAGAACGCACCTATCGCGCGCTCGATTCCTGGTTCTCCTGGCTGCCGGGCGGCCTGATCCACGCCAATATCGGCACTGCGACGATGTTCTCAGCCACCTCCGGCTCATCGGTCGCGACGGCCGCGACGGTGGCGACCGTGGCTATGCCGCAGGCGGAGCGCCTCGGCTACGATCAGCGTCTGTTTGCCGGTGCGATCGCCGCCGGAGGAACGCTGGGGATCATGATCCCGCCTTCGATCAACCTGATCATCTACGGCTTCCTCACCGAAACCTCGATCCCGCGCCTCTTCCTCGCGGGCCTGATCCCAGGGCTGCTGCTCGCCATCGGCTTCATGGTGATCACCGCGATCCTGTGCAAGCTCTACCCCTCCCTCGGGGGCCCGAGCCGCAGTGCGTCGTGGGGAGAGCGGTTCTCGGGGCTGAAGCACCTGGTCCCGCTTCTGGCGCTCTTCGGCGTAGTGATCGGTTCGATTTATGCCGGTTGGGCAACGCCGACGGAATCGGCGGCGATCGGTGTCGCCATGGCCGCGCTGATCGCCACGGCCAATCGCGGGCTCACGCTGAAAGTGATCATGGATTCCCTGATCGGCACTGTACGCACCACGGCCATGGTGATGTTCGTCATCGTCGGCGCCTATTTCCTGAATTACACCCTCGGCGCCGCCGGGCTCGGGCGCGAGCTGACCGCCCTGCTCGATAATCTCGGTCTCGGCCCCTACCAGACCCTGTTCGTCATCATCGCACTCTATATCGTGCTCGGCTTCTTCATCGAAACCATGGCGCTGATGATCGCGACGATCCCGATTGTGGTTCCCGTCGTGGTCGGGCTCGGCTTCGATCCGATCTGGTTCGGTATCCTCGTCATCGTGCTCGTCGAGATGGCGCTGATCACGCCGCCGGTCGGGCTCAACCTCTATGTGGTGCAGGCGGCGCGGGCGAAGGGGCGCTTCTCGGATGTGATGATCGGTGCGTTCCCCTATGTGGTCGGGATGTTCATCATGATCCTGGCGCTGATCCTGTTCCCGCAGCTCGCCCTGTTCCTGCCTGGATTATAGGCAATCGGCTGAAGGAAGTGTCGAGTGCGACGCGGCGTGCGGCAAGCGCGCCGCGTCTCGTATCAAGCAAGAAAATCCGGCAAGAAAATCCGGCAAGAAAAATTCACTTGAGAAAATCTCTGGAGGCCCCGTGAGCGTAACCCTGCAATACGATACCGACGATACCGGTACGAAGACGATAACCATCGACAATCTCGTCGTCGCCGGCTGGACCGCGCGGGACCGTGCGGCGGTGGATCACCATATCGCGGAGCTTGCCGCGCTCGGTGTACCGGCGCCCTCGCAGGTGCCGCTGTTCTATCGCCTCTCGGCGCAATTGCTGACGCAGGCCGAGGATGTCGAATTCCTCGGTGGTGAGGCCTCCGGCGAAATCGAGCCGCTGATCATCGATGATGGTGAGGCCCTCTGGCTCGGGCTCGGCTCCGATCATACCGACCGCAAGCTGGAGAGCGTCTCCGTCGCCTTCTCGAAGCAGGCCTGCGCCAAACCCGTCGCACGGCAGCTCTGGCGTTTCGATGATTTGCGTGACCGCCTGGATGATCTCGTCCTGACCTCCTGGATCCGCGACGCTGATGATGCCGAATGGCAGCTCTACCAGCAGGGTACACTCGCGGCGATTCGCCCGCTCGCCGAGCTGATGGCGACATCGCCCTTCGCGCAGGGCGAGCGGCTCGCACCGGGCACTGCGATGATGTGCGGGACGTTCGGTGCCATGGGCGGCGTGCGCCCGGCCGGCCAGTTCCACATGGAATTGCATGACCCTGAGCGCGATCGCCGCATCGCGCATAGCTATCGCGCGAAGGCTCTGCCCGTCATCGCCTGAGCGCGCGGGCGCGGCGTCTTTATCGGTCCGCATTGCCGATCAGCGGAAGGCGCGCCGGTGCGCCTTCCGCCGCCGCCGCCTCAGCTGACGATACGCCAGGAGCCGTCGGGCTGGCGGCAGGCCGTGCCGTAACCCTCCTGCGGGCGACCGCCTATATAGATCGTATGCGTATATTCGCGGCAGAACTGACGGCCTTCCAAGAAGCGCGGGCCGGGGACTACTTCGCCGCGGACATCGCGGCGATCACCCTGCCAGGTCATCGGGCTTCCCGTATCGAGCGCTCGGAACTCCGCTCGCGCGGCGCGAATGCGCTCTTGCTCGTCGAGATCGGCGCCGACCGCCCCGCCGATAATGCCGCCGAGCAACGCACCGGCGAGGGTCGAGGCGCCATCGCCACGTCCAATCAGGTGGCCGGCCGTACCGCCGAGCAGTGCGCCCGACACGATGCCGACTTCCTGTCGCGGCCCCATACCCTGCGGTGCGCAGGCACCGAGTGCCATAATACTGATCAGTGCCGCACCAGCGGTTGCTTTACCGAAACGCATTCTAACTTCTCCCAACGGCATCAAGCCGTCAGCCGGTTGCTGCTGACGGATGCGATGATGCGATTTTTCCAAAAATGCCGCAGCGCGCGATCCGGCGAGCCCGACCGGCCAGCGCGCTGAAAGACCAGCACGGCCAATCAAGCTGATCGCGCCTGAATGGCGACTGAACGAACCCCGGGGCTTCAGCTGCCGTTGCCGGGGAGCTCCAGGATTATCTCCAGCCCGCCCATCGCGGCATTCTCGAGCCGCAGGCGCCCGCGATAGAGCGCCACGAGATCGGCGACGATCGACAGTCCGAGACCTGAACCGGGTTTCGATTCGTCGAGGCGCTGGCCGCGTTGCAGCATCTGCGCCCGCGCAGCCGGATCGGGGACGCCGGGGCCGTCATCGGTGATGACCAGGACGAGTCGCGGCGCTTCGTCGTCGCCACCGGCACGCGCCTGCAGGGAGACGCGGGATTCGGCCCATTTGCAGGCATTGTCGAGCAGATTGCCGAGCATCTCCTCGAGATCCTGCTTCTCGCCGCGAAACTGCGCAGCCTCCAGCCCCTTGAAATCGAAGGCGATATCCTTGTCGCGATAGATGCGTGCAAAGGTGCGCGCGAGCGCCTCCGCCACCGGCTTGACCGGGGTGATCGAGCCGAGTGTGCCGGCAAGAGCTGCGGCGCGGGCGCGGTCGAGGTGATAGGTCACCTGATCGCGCATGATCCGCGCCTGCTCCTCGACGGTGCGGGCGAGGGGGTCTTCACGCCCCTGGGCCTCGTTGACGAGCACCGTCAACGGTGTCTTCAACGCATGGGCGAGATTGCCGAGCTGGGTGCGGGCGCGCTCCAGAATGTCGCGATTGCTCTCGATCAGCAGATTGATCTCGCCGGCCAGTGGCGCGATGTCGCGCGGATAATCGCCGGCGATCCGCTCCGCCTCGCCGCGTCGTACGCTGATCAGCGCCGCGCGCAGGCGCTGCAGGGGCGAGAGGCCGAAGCGGATCTGCAGCAAGGTCGAGAGGGCGAGCGCGAGGCCGAGCGCGGCGAAGGTGAGGCTGATCGCGAGGATGAAACCACGCACGTCCGCCGCGATCTCATCTGAGGGGCCGGCGACGCTGATGACGTAATGCATATCGTCACCAACCCGGATGTCACGCTCGATCAGCCGCAGCGCGCGCCCGTCAGGGCCCTCGGCATAACCGCGCCGGATTCCGCTCCCTGGATCCGTCTCGGCCTGCGCATCCAGGGCCGGCAGGGTCGCGCCGACGAGCGAGAGCGAGGTGCGGATATCGCGAAGCGCGGCACCGGGCTGGGCGATCTGCCAGTACCAGCCCGAGAGCGGCAGATCGAAGAACGGATCCCCCGCCGCCTGCGCCCCGCGCGACTCGTCACCCGCCGCAATGTCGGCGGAGAGCGCGGTAACATAGACCAGAAGCCGCCGGTCGAAGGTCTCTTCCGTGGTTTCACGATATAAGGCGACGAGGATCACCCCGGCCACCAGCAGGATCGTGAAACTCCAGAACAGCGCCGAGACCGCCAGCCGAATCGCGATGGGGCGGTTTGCAAAAAGCTTCATCGGCGCATGTGAGCGTAATCGGGCGACTCCTTCAAGCTTGCTGCATCAAAAGAGAGGCTTTCAGAGACATGCCCGGGGCCGGCGTGTCGTTCGAGGACGTGAAGCAGTCGCGTGCGCACTGCGGATCCGAACCCTCACCCCACGCTCACCTGCCCCTCGAAGGTGAATTCCTCGCCATCCTCATGCGTCCAGACGAAGCTGAAATCGCTCGTCTCTTCAATGCGCACGAAGAAGACGTGGTACGGGTTGGCGGAGCTGCCATTATCGAAATCATAGGTGAAGACCGGCTCGCCATTCATGCGCACTTCCAGCCGTGCGAGCATGTCGCGCGGCTCGGGGGAGGAGAGGCCGGTGATCATCGGGTGATTGATCAGCGTGCGGATCTCGATCACCTCACCGGCGGAGGC
>Ga0102934_1002296_pt1 | contig 13195 bp, 9 predicted proteins | sample SalPonR2_A_D1_MG_FD_78175 | JGI IMG/M metagenome (GOLD analysis project Ga0102934, IMG submission 78175) | Salt pond soil microbial communities from South San Francisco under conditions of wetland restoration - Salt Pond MetaG R2_A_D1_MG | ecosystem: Environmental > Aquatic > Marine > Intertidal...
GACCGGCACGCGGCCGGGGCTGCTCAGCCACGACGACGTGGTGACGCTGTTCCACGAATTCGGACACTGCCTGCACCACCTGCTGACCCGGGTGGACTGGCCGAGCGCCGCGGGGATCAACGGCGTCGCCTGGGACGCGGTCGAGTTACCGAGCCAGTTCCTGGAGAATTTCGCCTGGCATCCCACGGTCATCGAGCGCCTCTCCGGGCACTTCGAAAGCGGCACACCCCTGCCCCGCGAGATGCTCGAACGGCTGATCGCGAGCCGCAATTTCCAGTCGGCCATGCAGATGCTGCGCCAGGTCGAGTTCGCGCTGTTCGACATCCGGCTGCACGGGCGCGCGCCCGTGGACGCCGCGGGTGTGGTCGCGGAGCTCGAGGCGGTGCGTCGCGAGATCGCGGTCGTGCCCTACCCCGGGTTCAACCGCTTCGCGCACGGCTTTTCGCATATTTTCGGCGGCGGCTACGCGGCCGGGTACTACAGCTACAAGTGGGCCGAGGTGCTTTCCGCGGACGCCTTCAGCCTGTTCGAGGAACGCGGGGTCATGGACCCGGAGTCCGGCCGGCGTTTCCGCGAGTGCATCCTCGAGGTCGGCGGCAGCGTCGATGCGCTCGAGGCCTTCATCGCGTTCCGCGGCCGCCCGCCCGAGCCGGGGCCCTTGTTGCGGCTTTCCGGCATCGGCAGCGACACGCTTTCGGCGGCCTGAGCCCATGCGGATCGCCAGCTGGAACGTGAACTCCCTGAAGGTGCGCCTGCCGCAGGTGCTCGACTGGCTCACGGCGCATTCACCCGACGTGCTCGGGCTGCAGGAAACCAAGCTCATCGATACGGCCTTCCCGATCGACGCCATCCGGGACGCCGGCTACGAGGTCAGCTTCAGCGGCCAGCCCACGTACAACGGCGTGGCATTGCTGTCCCGGGCGCCGCAGAGCGACGTCGTCACGGGCCTGAACGCCCACGAGGACCCGCAACGGCGCGTGCTCGGCGCCACGATCGACGGCGTGCGGGTGCTGAACCTCTACGTGCCCAACGGCCAGTCGGTGGACAGCGAAAAATATCTTTACAAGCTCGGCTGGCTGGACAAGCTGCGCGCGACCCTCGAAGAGGAACTGGCGCACCACTCGCGGGTCGTCGTCATGGGTGATTTCAACATCGCGCCGGACGACCGGGACGTGCACGATCCGGCGGAATGGGCCGGCAAAGTGCTTTGCAGCGAGCCGGAACGCGAGGCGCTGGAGCGGGTCCTGGCGCTCGGCTTCGTAGACACCTTCCGCCTGTTCGACCAGGAAGACGGGATCTACAGCTGGTGGGATTACCGTGCCGGCGGTTTCCGCCGCAAGCGCGGGCTGCGCATCGACCTCGTTCTGGCGAGCGAGGCGCTCGCACCCGCATGCCGGGCCTCTTGGGTGGATATCGAGCCGCGGCGGAACGAGCGACCCTCGGATCATGCTCCCGCGGTGGCCGATTTCGAGATGCCGTAGGGGATTACGAAGGCGAATCCAGGCGGCGACTGCGGGGCGAACTGCTGTCCTGCAAGCCCTGGACGGGCCGATGTGACGACCATCACAGAACGCCCCCGCCGACATAGCATAAGGACCAGCGGTCTAATAGACTCAGGAAATGGAAGCCAGGGAAAACAAGGGCCGCGTGCTGATGCTCCGTGACCGGCGGAGCGATCACGACGTCACCAATTCGGTGCTCGTGACGACCTGGGAGCCGGTGTGGGAAACGATCCACGACAGCTTCACGCGCCTTTATCCCGGCATGCCGCTGCGCGTCCTGCGCCAGGCATTCGAGGATTTCGACGACCTGTTCCGGGGGCGCATGCAAGGCTATCTCGGCTGCGATACCGTCTACCACGATATCCAGCACACTCTCGACATGACCCTCGCCCTGGCCCGTCTCATCCAGGGCCACGAGGCGTCGGTGGCCTCGGCCGACCGGCTCGGCGCCCCCCGCGCCATCCTCGGCGTGATCACTTCGCTGTTTCACGACAGCGGCTACATAAGGCACACGAGCGACGTGCACCGAAACGGGGCGGAATTCACCCGCTCGCACGTCAGCCGCAGCGCCCAGTTCCTGGACCGCTACCTGAACCAGATCGGACTCGGCGCGGCCTCCGGCATCGCCCGCCAGGTGGTGCATTACACCGGCTACGAGGTGCGCCTCGACCAGATTCGCGTCGTCACGGAAAAAGACCGCAAGCTCGGCCACATGATGGGCACGGCCGACCTGCTCGCACAGATGGCCGACCGCTGTTACCTGGAAAAATGCCGCGACCGGCTCTACCCGGAGTTCGTGCTCGGCGGCATCGCGGTCTGGCGCGACCCCTCCGGACGCATCATCACCCGGTATCGCTCGGGCCTCGACCTGCTGCGCCAGACCCCGGCGTTTTTCCGCCAGGTCTGTGAACCGCGCCTGGAGCGCTCTTTCGAAGGCGCCTACCGCTACATGGATGCGGTGTTCGAAGGACGCAACCCTTACATGGTCGCGATCGAACGCAATCTCTTCTATCTCGAGCGCGTCCTCGAGGGCGAGCGCTGGCCGCTGCTCCGCAGGCGCCCCCCTTGCGAGCTCGCCGAGCAGAACGCCCTCGAGAAGATTCGCAACATGGTCGCCGACCAGCTCAAGACCTTTCGCGCCGAAGCGGCCTGAGGCCGGCCGGTTCATCCGACCGGCCCCAGGCCGGAGGCCGGAGCCCGCCGCCGATGCTCAGTCGTCGTCGTCGCCCTCGTCGTTCTCTATCTCCACTTCTTCCGCCGCGATCACCGTTTCGGCGAGCTGTGCGCCTTCGACTTCCACGAGGTCGTCGATCTGCAGTTCGCCGAAGAACTGGGCCGAGGTGACATCGCCGCTGCGACCCTGGAACTCCGTGTCCGCATCCGTCTGGACGGTCACCCCGAGCATCGTGAAACTCGGTGCGGCGATCCCGCTGACGAAAGCCGTCAGGTCCACCCCGCTGTCGTCATCGTCCTCGCGCTCGACCCTGGTGGCGAGAACGTCGGCGACGGCCGAGTCGATCGGCCGGGCCGCGATATACAGGCGGTCGCCCACCTGGATGTCTTCCGGGCGGAAGGGGAATGCCATCGCGCTGCTGAAATCTTCCAGGCTGGCCTGCGCATCCAGCCGGACCCGGATACCCAACAGGGTGATCACACTGTTGGCCCCGTCAACTTCCGAAACGCTGGCCTTGATCTCGATGGGGCTGTCGTCGTCATCGAACTCGATCTTCAGGGCCGTGAGCGTGCCGTCCGCTGCCACCACGCCGAAGACCTCCACCTTGCGGTCGAGCGCCAGGTCGGCGGCGGTGCCATCTTCATACACCGTGTCGGCGTCGGTCACCACACGGACGCCGCCGACATCAAAGTCGGCCGCGGACGCGAACCTGGAGATGTAGCCCTCCACTTCGACGCCGCAATCGTCGTCGTCATCGCTGCAGAAGCGGCGCAGGAAATTGCCCTCGAAATCGACTTCGTCGGCCTGCAGCACGCCATTCTGGAATACGTCGCCCTCGGCTTCCACCAGGTCCCCGTTGCTGAGTCCAGCAGCGGGGAAATCCTCGCGCTGGGCCGCGCTGTAATCGACGCGCAGCTCGTTGATCCGGAAGGTCGAGGCCACCGGGTCGAGATCCGCCACGAGTCCCCGGACCTCGAAATCGCTGTCGTCTTCGTCGCGCTCGATCCGGGTCGCCTGGATGCGCCCGTCTGCACTGATCAGCCCGTCGACCTCGACGCGCATGCCGACCGCCACGCCTTCCAGGGTGCGGGGAACGAATTCGTCGTCGAACGAGGTGGTAGTGCTGACGTCGATGGTCTGGCCCAGCACGACGAGCACGCCGGCCTCCAGGTCGATCGACTCCACCGGTCCCTCGACGACGCTGTCCGTGCGTATGCTGAGTGCGGTGCCGTTGACGCCATCCTCGTCGAGCTCGCCTTCGAGCTCCACCACGTCGCCGACACGCAGGTCGCTCTCCGACGCAGGCACACCCGCGACGAGGATCTCTGCGGATGTCGTGTCATAGCGAATACCGTTGACGACGACACTGCCGAAGGACGTGATCACGCCGTAAGCGAGGCCGCCGGCATCGATGCCGAACACGGGCGAACCACCGCCCGAGCCACCGCCGGCCCCACCGCCGGTGCCGCCACCGGAACCGCCGCCCGTGCCGCCGCCCCCGGTTCCGCCGCCTGCCGCCCCGGACGAGTCACTGCCTCCACCGCAGGCTGCCAGCAGCAGCCCGAGCGCGGAGATGCTCAGTATTTCTCTCAGTTTCATTTCGAATCCTCTCGATCTTTCGAACTGTTTTCATGAATCCTGAAAACGCCGATGCCCATTCGGACGGCAGGCTCGTCGCCAGTGGCCTGGTGATGGGTAAGCCATCCGTCGATTTCTTCCAGGAACGCCATGGCGCGTTCCCGGACAAACAGGTCGAACGCGGCGGCCTGGTCGGCGCGCACGGCGTCATTGGTCGCCCGCGCTTCGAAGCGGGTCCGGCCCTTCGGGCGGTTTCTCAGGTTGAAGGTGACCGTTTCGCCGAGATCCTCGATCACGCTGCCGGCGCGCAGCACCGACTCGGCGTCGAGCGCGGACGGCATGTAGTAGCGCGTCAAGGCGCGCACACGTTCATCCTCGATCCGGACGGCGCCGGCACGAACCAGTTCCTTCAACATCGTCGTTTCCGGAATGTCGCAGCCGCACTGTCGATGCAGCGCCTCGAAAGAGGGCGCCGGCCCTTTCAGCGGCATTTCGAGCGCCTTGCCGTCGGTGCCGACATAGGTGTTGTCCTGGTGCCAGGTTCCCAGCAGGCGGGTGGCGCCGGTGGTGGTGCGTGGATTGGCGTCGGTGGCCTTTTCGGCTTCGGACAGTTCCCGTAACCTGCGTACTTCCTTGCGGGCGATCCCGGTCAACAGCGACACGCGCGATACGTTGGTCGGCCGCCCGTTCACGCCGAACTCGGCCGTGGCGACGGCGACGAACTCCTGTTTGACGTGCTCGGCGAACTCCCGCCAGGGCACGCCGGCATACAGCATCAGCCGCGCGATGGGGCGGATCAGTTGCCGTAGCGCAGCAATAACTGCAGTCTTGAAGTTATCGTTATCCATGGCACCCGTCGCTTCGTCTCAAATCTTGTATTTGGGGTGTTTTGCCCCATTTACAGCGCAGGGCCATTATGCCTATCTGAAATGAAAGCGCAAGGGGGCGCGCCGTGAGCACACCAGACCCGGAACCCGCATGCGGGGAGGGGCGCCCGGAGGAACACGTCGTGCGCGGCATGCTGGCGGCGCTGGGCGGATTCTTCATGTTCACCGTCATGAACGTCTTCGCGAAACTCCTGAGCGAAAACCATTCTGTCGTCGAGATCGCCTTTTACCGGAACCTGATCGCCAGCCTGCCGTTTCTCTTCATGGTATTCGTGCTGGGGCGGCGCGAAATCCTGGTGATCCGCAGCAAGCCCTCGCTGGTGGGCCTGCGCGCCGTACTCGGCGCCGGCTCCCTGGTCATGACCTTCGCCGCGTTTTCGCTCATGCCCATGGCGGAAACCACGGTGCTGCTTTTCACCGCTTCCTTGTTCATCCCCGTGCTGGGGGTGTTCTTCCTCGGTGAGCGCGTCGGGCCCTGGCGCTGGTCCGCCGTGGTGATCGGGTTTGCCGGGGTAGTCGTGATGGCGGCACCTGCGGGGCAGGCCAACATGCTGGGCGTGACCGTGGCGCTGAGCGCCGCGTTGATGCACGCCACGCTGCAGATCATCCTGCGCTACCTGGGCCGCTTCGAGAGTCCCGAGACGGTCACCTTCTATTTCATGGTGATCGGCACGCTGGTGATGGCACTGCCCTTGCCGTTCGTCGCCGTCACGCCCACCCTGGCCGAGGTGCCGCTGCTGTTCGGCGTCGGCTTGTCTGGCGCGCTGGCGCAGTGGCTGCTGTCCACCGCGTTTCGCAACGCGCCCGCGGCGATCGTCACGGTGTTCAACTACAGCGGCATCGTCTGGGCGACCCTGTTCGGCTGGCTGATCTGGAACGACTGGCCGCTGCCCTCGGTGCTGGCGGGCGCCGCCATCGTGATCGCCTCGAATGCCCTGATCATCTGGCGTGAAAGCCGCCGCCGCGCGCTCACCGGCGCACGCGTCCGGGCGAAATTCTGACCGCATCGGAGTCCATCGACATGTTCCCGATTCCATCGCTGCGACGCCGCTCCCTCCTGCTGCAAGCCTGGTGCGTCGCGGCACTCCTGGTGCCGATGACGGCAAGTTCGGAGCCGGCTGCCCTGAGCTGGGAGAACATCTGCCGCACCGTCGTCTGCCGGGCGACGGGCCACGACGGCGTGATGGATGCACGCATATCACCCGACGGGGCATACGTCGCCGTCGCGGTGGATACACCGGACAGACAGGGTATTCACCTGCTGTCCCGTGACACGGGGCACCTGTCGCCGTGGGTGAAAGGCGCGTCTCCGTGCTGGTTCGCCGACGGCCGGCGCATCGCCTACGTGAGCGACGGCGACCTCTGGGTCGCCGGCATCGCAGGGGACAAGCCCATGCGCCTGACGAATGATGCGCATGACGTCAGGGCCCCGCGACCCTCTCCCGACGGCATGCACATCGCTTTCTATAGCGCCCGTTCGGGCCACCAGGACCTCTGGCTGGTCGCCAGCGACGGCTCGGTGGGGCCCCGGCAGCTGACCCGGGAGTCCATGGCACCCGAGGAGATCCGGCTGGGACACGCCTGGTCGCCGGACGGCAAGACGATCGCCTACTACTCCAACAAGGCCGATTACTGGAGCGATGATCTCTGGATCGTGGACGTGGCATCTGGTGAAACGCGCCAACTGAGCCATCAAGTTATGGGTAGCGGGACGCCGGCCTGGTCGCCCGACGGCCACCATATCGCTGTTTTCGGCATCGCCAGGGACGAGTTCTGGTATGGGGACCTGTCTGACCTGTACGTGATCGACGCCGCCTCCGGCGACGAGCGCCGGGTCGAAATGCAGGTTCATGCGATGGACATCGACCAGCCGCGGTGGTCCGGTGACGGCGCGGAACTGTTCTTCCCGCGTCACGCGCGCGGCGAGGTAGACCTTTGGCGGGTGCCCGCAGCCGGCGGCGTGGCGACCCGGATGAGCAACATGGGCGGCCTGATCAACGGCTTCGACGCCACGCCGGATGCCGGGGAGTTCATCTTCGTACGCTCCACGCCGACGCGCGGTCGCGAAGTGGACTGGCTGCCGCAGGCCGGCGGCGGCGCCGCGCAGCTGACGTCGGTCGCCACCGACTGGGCGGGCGTGAAAGCGCCCGAGGTGATCAGCTATCGCAGCCGCGACGGACACTACATCCAGGCCTTCGTGTTCACTCCGCCGGGCTTTTCGCCCGACGCCGAGTATCCCGCCCTCGTGCAGGTCCACGGCGGCGGCACCAATTCCTATTACAACGGCCTGAACCTGGCCGAGCAGCGCCTGGCGCAGCAGGGCTACGTCGTCATGGCCATCAACTACCGCGGCGGCTCGGGCTTCGGCCGGGCCTTCCAGGACATGGCTGTCCGCGACTGGGCCAACGGTCAGGCGCAGGATGCGGCGGCGGCCGCTGACTTCATCCGCGCGCAGCCCTGGTCCACCGGCAAGGTCGGCATCTACGGCTACAGCTACGGCGGCATCATGAGCCTGGCGGCTGTCACCCGCGCGCCGGCGGCCTTCGACGCGGCCGTGCCCATGGCAGGCATCTATGACTGGGCCGACGCCTACGAGACGGCCGACCGGCTGGGCCGGATATTCACCCGCGCCGGCCACGGCGGTTCGCCCGAGGAACGCCCCGAAGCCTATGGCCGCAGCAATTCGCTAGCGCGCATCAGCCAGGTCGAGACGCCGATCCTGCTGATGCACGGTGAAGCGGACGCGCGTGCTCCCTTTCGCCAGTTCGAACTGGTGGTCGAGGCACTGGCCCACCATGACAAGGTGTTCGAAAGCCGCAGCTTCCCGGAGCAGCCGCACCGCTTCAGGGATCCCGCATCGCGCGTGGAACTCTACTCGCGGCTGGAGGCGTGGATGGATCGCTGGTTGAAGTGACGGCCCCGTTCCGTGCGATCAGGTCTCGATCCGCAAGGGATCGGCAGCCCCTACAGGGCGCACCATCCCCTCGTTCGCGGGCGTATACGATTGACTCAAAGGACGCTCATTTCTTCATCCCGAAGCGCAGCTTCCAGGCATTGTCACTGAACCCGACGGTGACCGCTCCATCGACCGTAACCAGCACCGGCCGCTTCACCAGCGCAGGATATTCCTTGATCAGGAGTGTCCACTCCGGATCACTTCCGGGCGACTTGCGCGCTTCGGGCAACTGGCGCCAGGTGGTCGAGGCGCGGTTGATCAGCTTGTCCCAGCCGCCCAGTCGCGCAGCCCAGTCCTTGAGGGTTTCCGGCGCCACCGGGTTGGCGCGGTAGTCCACGAACTCGTGCCTGATCTCGAAGCGCTTGAGCCAGTTGCGCGCCTTGCGACAGGTGTCGCAGGTGTCCAGTCCGTAGACGAGGACGACATCGGGCGCGGTCATGTGGCGCCGCCGGGCGGTAGCTGCCCTGAGCTGCGTCCCTGCGATTCCAGGCCTGCGAGACGGGCGCGCACCGCCGCGGCATCGGCGAGCACCAGCATGACCAGCAGGTCGCCAGGCTTCGCCCAGGCCAGCGCGCTGTCCAGCGCCTCCGGCTCGGTATCGACGTGGAGGAGGGCTTCGGGCGGGCAGCCGCAGCGGATGAGTTCGTCGCGCAGGATGTCGTAGACCTCGCCGAGTGGGCGGCCGCGGGCGTACTTGGCCAGTTCGGAGATGATGACACGGTCGGGCGCGAGCGCCCAGCCGCTGCGTGCGAACTCGCGCAGCAATTCGTCGGTACGATCTCCCGCCTGGGCGAAGGCGAGCAGCCGTCGTTCTGCCGGCCGGGCCGCGACCATCGCGGCGATGGCGGCCATAGCGTGCGGGTTGTAGGCGAAATCCACGATCACCCGGGCGCCGTTGACGGTGTAGAAGTTGCCACGTCCCGGATTGTCTTCATGGCGCATGCGGGTGAGGCCCGCGGCGATGGACTCGGCGCCGATGCCGAGCTGGCTGCAGACCGCGGCGGCGGCCAGGGCGTTAGCGATGTTGTGGTGCGCGGCGCCGCCCAGGGTCAGCGGAATCTGATCGATCCTGCATAGCCGCTCCCGGCGGCCGTCGCGTTCGCGAACAAGCCACCCGGCGTCCGGCCTGAACTCGATGTCCCGCCGCTCCGGGTCCAGGCTGAACCAGGCGGTCCGTCCCGCATAGTCGCGAGCGTGCGCGACCAGCCGGGCGTCGTCGGCGTTCAGGACCAGGGTGCCGCCGCGGCGCACCGCGCGGCTGATGATCCACTTGATCTGGAGCAGTTCTTCGAGGCTGCGGGAGCCGAAATCACCCAGGTGGTCCGCGGCGATGTTGGTGATCAGGGCGACGTCGGCCTCCTCGACGGCCAGGCCGCGCCGCAGCAGGCCGCCGCGGGCCGTCTCCAGCACGGCGCCGCTGGCCTCGGGATGCCGCAGGATGGCCCGCGCGCCCCCGGGCCCCGCGTAGTCGCCCTTGTCCAGGATCTGCTCGTCGATCCAGATGCCTTCGGTAGAACACGAGCCCGCCCTGTGACCGGCCGCCCGGAGAATATGGGCACACATGCGCGCGGTGGTGGTCTTGCCGTTGGTGCCGGTGACCAGGGCGATCGGGATGCGGCCTGCCGCGGTCCAATCGACTTGGCTCACTTGGGGCAGGCTCCGCGATGGCCACGTCGTGGCGGAAGACCCGAAACCGATCGACACCGCGTCGTCGTCCCAGAGGAACGGCGCCTGGTGCTTGCTTGCTGCGGCCCGCAGGGCCAGCAATGCCGGATTGCTCTCCTCCACGGCGCGTTCGCGAATGGCAGCGATCGTGTCATCAAACGCGTGATCGACCACCTGATCGGTCGCGTCCTCGGCCGCGTGTCCGAGGGAGTCCGCGGCACCGGTGCAGCGCTGCCAGGCGGCATCGGCCAGGGCGATGCCTGCATACAAGCGATCGATCGGCCCGTCGAAGGCAAGGCTGAGGCCACCGATCCTGGCCCGGGAGCTGAAGTCGCATGCGCGCCAGCCCAGGCGCTGGTGCAAAGACAGGATCTCGACCTCCAGCTTCTCACGGATCTCCAGGGCCTCGCCGGGTTCGCAGGCGATGTCCATCACCACCGAAGGACGGTCCCAGAGCAGGTTGGGCCCGGTGAGGCGCCGGCAGTCCAGCAGTTCCATGGCCACGGCTGCCGCTTAGTCCGCGTCTTCCCTGGCGATACGCACTCCGCGTTCGTCGCTGACCAGGGCGATGTTTGCGTCGAGGCTGAAGCCTTCGATGTCGGGCACCACGATGGTTTCGGGCCGCCCGACGGCGGGCGCATGACCCATGTGCGGTTTGAACTGGACGATCTGCTTCCAGCTGCGCTTGACCTTGTCGGCCAGCACCAGCACCAGGTCGCCCGGCGCTGCCATGTTCAGCGCATGCTCGATGGACGCCGATTCATCCGGGATAACGTCGATCCGGTCTGCGCTGACGCCCTTTTCCATCAACCTGGCCTCGAGCATCCGGGCCACTTCGTCCGCGCCCCGCCCGCGGCGATGGTCGTCGCAACGACAGATGAAGTGATCGAAATGGCCGGCGGCAGCGTCGGCGATCTCCAGGATGTCCTGGTCGCGGCGGTCGCCCGGCGCACTCAATACCACCAGGCGCCGCCCCTCGACCTCGAAATGGTCGACCACGCTGCACATGGCACGCACCGCGGCCGGGTTGTGGGCGTAGTCCATGATCACCTTGAACGGATGATCATCGAACACGTTCATGCGGCCCGGCGCCTGGAAGTAAGTAGCGTCGAAGGTGCGCAGGCCCTGGCGGATATCGTCCAGGCTGAGGTGCAGGTTGTAGGCCAGCGCCGCGGCGAACATGGCGTTCTGCACGTTGTGCAGGGCGCGGCCCTGCAGGGTGGCCGGGATCAGGTGCGTCCACAGCAGGGGCATGTGCTTGCCCTGGTCGTAGATGGTGATCATGTGGCCGTTCATGCCTTCCTCGAGCACGAAGGCCTGCCCGCCGGCGCGCACATGCTCCTTCACCAGCGGATGCCCCGGTTTCATGGTGACGTAGCAAAGCCGGCTGGCCTCGGTGTAGTCGGCCATCCCGAGGCACAGGCGGTCGTCGGCGTTGAGCACGGCCGCGTCGGTGGCCGCTTCGATCGGGATGCGCTTGATCTCGGCCAGCTGCTCGAGGGTGTCGATACCGCCGAGGCCGAGGTGGTCACCGGACACGTTCAGGCAGCAGGCGACGTTGCAGGACCTGACGCCCATGCCGCTGCGCACCAGCCCGCCGCGCGCGGTTTCCAGCACGGCGGCATCGACGGACGGGTCGCGCAGGATCATGCGCGCCGATACCGGCCCGGTCATATCGCCAGCCACGGTCAGCTGGCCGTCGATGTAGATGCCGTCGGTGGACGTGAGCCCGACCGTGTAGCCGCGCATCTTGAGGATGTGGCCCAGCATGCGGGCGGTCGTGGTCTTGCCGTTGGTGCCGGTGATGGCCGCGATGGGAATGGTGCGGGGCGCGTCATCCGGAAACAGCATGTCGATCACGGGGCCCGCGACGTCGCGGGGCTCGCCCTCGCTCGGCGCGACATGCATGCGAAAGCCCGGACCGGCATTGATCTCGCATATGCCGCCGCCCACTTCGCGATAGGAGCCGGTGATGTCGGACGTCAGGAAATCGACGCCCCCGATGTCCAGGCCGATGGCCTGAATCGCGCGGATCGCCATATCACGGTTGTCGGGGTGGATCTCGTCGGTCACGTCGATCGCCGTGCCGCCGGTCGACAGGTTCGCGGTGGCGCGCAGGTAGACGATTTCGCCATCCGGCGGCACGGTGCCGAAGTCGTAACCCTTGCGGGCCAGCATGCGTTCGGCCTGAGCGTCGAGCTCGATGCGTGTCAGCACCTTTTCGTGGCCGATGCCGCGCCGGGGATCCTGGTTAGCGATGTCCACCAACTCGGCGACGGTATGCCGGCCGTCGCCGACGACGTGGCCGGGGATGCGCTTCGCTGCCGCGATCAGCTCGCCGTTGATCACCAGCAGGCGGTGATCGAAGCCTTCGATGTAGCTTTCCACTACCACGTTGCGCCCGTACTCCGCCGCCTTGGCAAACCCCGCCTCCACCTCTTCGTCGGTCGTCAGCCCGATCGAGACGCCGCGGCCGTGATTCCCGGCCAGCGGTTTCAGGACGACGGGGAAACCAATACCACGCGCTGCCCTCAAGGCATCTCGGGCACCCTGGACCAGGCGCTGCCGGGGCACCGGCAGGCCCAGGTCGCGGAGAATCTGGTTGGTTTCCTCCTTGTCCGAGGCCAGTTCGACCGCGATGTTGCTGGTCAGGGTGGTGGTGGTGGCCTGGATGCGCTGCTGGACGCGGCCATGGCCGAACTGGACCAGGCTTTGGCGATTCAGGCGTATCCAGGGAATCCCGCGTTCCTCGGCGGCACGCACCAGCGAGGCCGTGCTCGGACCGAAGGCGCGGCGCTGAGCGTCACGGATGAAGCGGTCGCGCGCCTCCTCGAAATCCCAGTCCGGCCCCGGCGCATCCGCGGGTCGCAGCGCCTCCGGGAGCAGGCTGTAAAGCAGCTCGAGGCCGAGCGCGCCGGCCGCGCAGCCGACGGCCTCGTCCTCGTATTCGAACACCATCGTGTAGTGGCCAGGCTTGCCCTCGATCGAGCGGGTCTTGCCGAAACTCACATCGGCACCGGCGATGTTCTGCAACTCCAGCACCACGTGTTCCAGCACGTGCCCGAGCCAGGTGCCCTCGTCCTCGCGCAAGCGACGCACGAACCCGCCGGGCTCCCGATACGAACAGCCGTGCTCGTCGAGGCCGGGCAGGCGTTCGCGCAGGCCGTCGATAAAAGCGTCACCGAGCCGGACGGAGGGCCAGTGCTCCAGCTCGCCCAGGTCGAGGATGTAGCGGATGACCGGGAAGTTGGCGTAAAGGTTCGGGCCGACGTAAATGTTGGTGCTAATGATTTTCATCAGGTCATTCCGCTTGCGCCGTCCGCGTCAGGATTTCGAAACGACCCCCGGCGATGAGGATATGCAGCTTGACGCCGACCAGGCTGACCGGCTCGCCTTCCCGGGCGCGGTCCATGGAAGAGTGGCTCAGTTCGCC
>Ga0102934_1002299_pt1 | contig 13185 bp, 11 predicted proteins | sample SalPonR2_A_D1_MG_FD_78175 | JGI IMG/M metagenome (GOLD analysis project Ga0102934, IMG submission 78175) | Salt pond soil microbial communities from South San Francisco under conditions of wetland restoration - Salt Pond MetaG R2_A_D1_MG | ecosystem: Environmental > Aquatic > Marine > Intertidal...
AAAATGATCGACCGGGTCGATCGTTCTGGCCCGCTCGCCCGGCCCGACCCCCCTCGCCGCCAAGCGCCTCATTCCAATTCGAGGGCAACCTTCTGAGGCTTCACACCTAACGAGATCGATGATCTCGTTAATGGGGAGGTTGTCTCCGGGCTAGGCGCGCCGCATCAGACAGTATTTCTCGAGGAAGCACCATTCCCTTTGGCAGCGATGATCGAGGACGAGTCTCCATAGATGGCCGCTACTCGAAGCGCGAAGAAAAGATCTCGTCCGGCGGCAGGAAGCCATCCCAGAGTCCGATCAGACCGCCGGCGCCAGCGACGATCACCAGTCCGTTGGGCGCGATTTCGCAGCGGCTCAGGGATTCCGATGAGGGGCTGGGGGTGATGTTGAAGAAGGTCTGCCCGCCGTCGTCGGAGGCCACGGCCAGGCCCGTGTTCGAGCCCAGCGGCTGGCGCTCCCCGACGACGACGATGAAATCACCCTGCATGCAGGCACCGCGGGCCCAGGTGCCGACGCCGCCGGCACCGACGATGTCGGGCAGTTCATGGACCAGATAGTTGGCGCTGTTGTAGGGGCTGCCCTGGCTGACGAAGATGGTGCCGATGTTGGCATTCTGGTTGATGCCGGCGGCCACCACCCGCTGCTGATTGGCAGCCACGGCCCACATCTCTCCGGTCCAGGCGTTGGTCAGCTCGACGATCTCGAACTGATAGGGCAGGGCGCCCGGCGTCTGCGGCGGCAGGAAGACGCGCGGTGGTGCAGCGATGGTGCTGCCGACACCGACAAACTGATCGTTGCGCACGGTCATATCGAGAATCTGGAACAGCGGGCTGGGCGGCACGGTCCACAGTCCGGCCTCGGGCCCGGTGGCGCTGTTCGGTCGATAGAGCTGGGGCGTCCCGGTCTTCGAGGTCGCCATCGCCCGGCCGTCGGAGAGTTCGTCATAGGTGCCGACGGGGAAGACCCGGCCGACCTGGTTGGTCCCGATCAGGCTGGCCTCGGCTGCATAAGGCAGGCTGGTGCTGGTATCGATCCTGAGCACCATATCGAAGCTGTTCTGGTTGGTGCCGGCGGCATACAGGGCCCCGTCGTGGCCGCGGTTGATGTCGTTGACCCGGAACTGGAACAGCAGGTTGGCCGGATCGACCGTGACCTCGAACCAGGTCTCGCCACCGTTCTGACTGGAAAACAATCCGTAGCCCAGAGCGTTGGTGCCGCAGCCGACCCACAGGGTGCCGTCGGCATCTCGATGCAGCGCATCGGTGCGGCTGGGGCCGGGACAGTTGTGGCTGTAGATCGTCCAGCTCGGCCCGCCGCGCAGGGTCTCGGCCGGCGCTGTCGTCGTCAAGGCAAGCGTGATCAGTGCGGCGGTCAGGTACGCGGCCGGGCCGGCTTGTGCGGATCGCTTGTTCGTCTCGGTCATGTTCGAGGTCTCCATCCGGTCAACAGTGAGGTGGGGGCCGGGCGCTCACCAGCGCCCGGCCCTTCAAAATTGCGATACGCACCGAGTGAGCAAAGCCCTTCATCCAGTTCGACGGTGGCAGAAAGAATGTCGTTTGGCCTCGACGACCCGCGACCCGACCCCGCTGCGGTAACCTTTACTGCAAGGCCGAGAGAGATCCATCACAACGATGTCCTTGCCATCGAACACCGACAATCCTCAGGTGCGGCGCTCAGAGCGCGTCTGTGCGGCCTGCGGGCATTCATTGCGGGCAGGCATTCTCTATTTCCAGCAGGACCTTCCGATCCAGTCCTGCCTGCAGCCTTCGGCGGCTGCTGAGGCCAGGGCGATCGAACGGCGTGACCTGACGCTGGTCGGTTGCACGGGCTGCGGACTGGTATTCAATCGATCCTTCGATCCCGCCACGCAGCGATTCGATATCGGCTATGAGGAAACCCAGGCTTTTTCGGCCGTCTTCCGGGCCTTCGCCGATCGCCTGGTCGATGCGTTGGTCGAGCGCTGGAACCCGGCCGATGCCACGGTGGTCGAGATCGGCTGCGGCAAGGGCGATTTTCTCGAGAGTCTTTGCCAGCGCGCGGGCTGTCGCGGCATCGGTATCGATCCGGCCTTCGAGCCTGGCCGACGGCCGGCCGTATCCGAGGTATCCTTCGAGCGTCACTTGTTCGGCGCCGGAGATGTCGGCCGCCGCGCCGATTTCTTGATCTGCCGCCACACGCTCGAGCACATCGGTCCGGTTGGCGAGTTTCTGCGGCAGGTGGCCGATTTCTGCCGTGCCGGCGGCGTGCGAGAGGTGTTCTTCGAGGTTCCGGATGCCCGTCGAATTGTCGCCGAGGGCGCCTTCTGGGATGTCTATTACGAGCACGCGAACTATTTCGATGCCCGCGCATTCGAGACCGCTTTCGAGCACGCCGGAATGACCGTGACCGGAACCCGGGCTCTGTTTCACGAACAGTATCTCGGTCTGTTCGCGACCCTTCAGCACGATCAGGATCCTCTGCCCACGGATGCGTCGGCAACGCTCGCCGCCTGGCGAGGGCTGGAGGACGCGCGCGCCGACTGGGAGCGGCGCCTCGAGGCGCATGCTGCCCCCATCGTCATCTGGGGCTCGGGCTCCAAGGGTGTGGCGTTTCTGGCCGGCGCGGACCGAAAGCATCGCGTCGTGGCTGCCGTCGACATCAATCCCCACCGGCAGGGCCGGTTCATGCCGGGCACGGGTCAGCCGATCATCGCCCCCGAGGCCCTGATCGCGCTGCAGCCCGCGACGGTGATCATCATGAACCCGGCCTACCGCGACGAGATCCGGGATCAGCTCGCCGGTCTCGGTCTGGACCCGCGAATCGATATCGTCGGAATGCAGCGCGATGAGGCTGACTGCAGTTAAGCTAGTCGAGGACTCATAGCAAGGATCTCGATCGCGTGCTCGCCATTATTGTCGCGGGCGGCCGGGGGGAAAGAATGCAGCGCTCCGGCGGTCACGCACCCAAGGCACTGACGCCGTTGAGCGGAGAGCCCCTGATCGCGCATCTCTGCGGTCATCTTCAGCAGCACGGCATCGACAGGGTGGTGGTCGCGCTCGGGCATCGTGCCGATGAGATCATCCGTGGACTGTCCTCGCTTCGCTCGCAGCTCAGCGGGCTCAGCCTGGACTGGGTCGACACGGGTCGCGACTGCGGCAACGCCGGGCGGCTGCTCCGCCTCGGGCCCCATACCCCCAAGCAGACCTTCGTCATGTGCTGGTGCGACGCAATCACCGATCTGGATATCACTTCAATGCGTGCCGAGCACGCGCGACATGGCTGCTCGGCGACGATCGCTGCGGTGCGCGAACCGCCGCGCTGGGGGCAACTGGAGCTGGCCGGAGATCGCGTGGTCCAGATGCGTGAGAAGGCGGACGTCGATCGGCGCTGGATCAACGGCGGCTACTTCGTGCTGGAGCCGCGGGTTCTCGAACTTGTCGAGCATCCGGGCGAGTCCTGGGAACAGGGTGCCCTGCAGCGACTGGTTGCGGCCGATCAGCTTCGTGCCTGGCGCCATGCGGGGTACTGGGCGGCGGTCGACACGCTGGCCGATCGCGAGGAGGTGGAGGCCTGTCTGCCCATCCTTTGCGGGACGGAGGGCAGGGCGTGACGGGGAGCATCCTGGTCACGGGGCATCTTGGTTATGTCGGAACGGTGCTCACCCCACAGCTCGCCGCGCGCGATGTCGAGGTGATGGGCTGCGATATCGATCTCTATCGGGCGTGCACGGTGGCCGCGATGCCGACGGCGCTGCCGATCCTCAAAGCCGACTTTCGCGACCTCGAGGTCGATGATCTGCGTGATATCGATACTCTCATCCATCTGGCCGGTCTGTCGAATGACCCACTCGGGGATCTCGACCACGCGCTGACTCACGCGATCAACCATGAGGCTGCCGCCCGCCTGGCGGGTCTGGCGCGTTCGGCCGGAGTCCGGCGCTTCATCGCAGCCTCGAGTTGCTCGGTGTACGGTGCCGCGGGGTCGGGCTGGCTGGACGAGCGTTCGGCCACGGCCCCGCTGACGGCCTATGCTCACGCCAAGTTCGGGCTGGAACAAGCGCTGCAGGGCGAAGCCGACCGCGGCCTTGAAGTGGTCATCATGCGCCCGGGAACCGTGTTCGGGTTTTCGCCACGGCTGCGTTTTGATCTGGTCGTCAACAACCTCGCGGCCTGGGCGATGACGACCGGCCGACTGCATCTCAAAAGCACCGGCAACGCCTGGCGTCCGCTGCTTCACGTCAACGACCTGTGTCGAGCGATCATCGCCCTGGCCGAGGCGCCGGCCGATGCCGTGGCCGGCCAGATCTTCAACATCGGATTCAATGAACTCAATCTGACCGTGCGTGAACTGGCGGCCTCACTGCTGGCCGCGCTGCCCCAGGCAAGACTGGATATTGCCGATGACGCTGAACCCGATCAGCGGTCCTACCGGGTGGACTGCTCGCGCCTGGACCGGTTGATTCCCGGCTGGGCACCATCGCGGATACCCGCCGATGTCATCGATGAACTCCGGCCACTGATCGAGCGCGGATGGTTGAGCGCTGAGCGCTTCGAGGGACCGGCCCTGTCGCGCGTGGCGCACCTGCACCATCGGATGAAATCGGGGGAGCTCGACGCGGAGCTGCGTGATGCCGCTCGACCCGCGCATTGAGACCTGCCGCGGCTGCGCTGCGGCCGCCCCCGAGCTGGTCCTCGATCTGGGGCTGAAGCCGAGAGCCGACGGGCTGCAGCCGAGCCGGGGGCTGGCCCTGAGCGCGGATCGCTGTCCCCTCGAGCTTGCCCTCTGCCCGCTCTGCGGCCTGCTGCAACTGCTCGAGACGCCGGTGCCGTCGGTGCTGTTCGGGGAGCAATTTCGCTACTACTCCTCGCTGAATCCGGACCTGGTCACACATGCCGAGCGGCTGGCCGATGACCTGGTCCAGCGTTTTGGCCTCGATCAGAGCAGCCGGGTGATCGAGCTGGCCAGTAACGATGGCTACCTGCTTCGTCCGTTCGCGCGGCGCGGCCTGTCCGTGCTCGGGGTCGATCCCGCGCCCGGTCCGGCGGCAGCGGCCAGTATGGCCGGCATCGAGACGATTCAGGCCTTCTTCGATCGCGACCTGGCCGAACGGCTTCTGGAGCAGGGTCGGAGCGCGGACCTGATCGTGGCCAACAACGTGCTGGCCCATGTCCCCGACCCGGTCGATTTTCTCATTGGCGTGGCGCGACTGCTGCGGCCGGGCGGCACCGCGGTTTTCGAGGTGGCCTGGGGTCGTTCGCTGCTGCAGGCCATGGCCTTCGATCAGATCTATCACGAGCATCACTGCTATTTCACCGCGGGCGCTCTGTCCCGACTGCTGAGCCGCACGGGTCTGGCGCTGCTCGATATCGAGCCGCTCCCGATCCACGCCGGCTCGCTGCGGGTCTTCGCCGCGCGTTCCGGTCGGCCCAGCGCCCGGGTGGATGCGTTGGTTCGGCTGGAGCAGGCCGAGGGTCTTGATCGCGCCGAGACCTGGCGATCGATGGCCCGGCGCCTGTCGACCCTGCGTCGATCATTGCGCGAGATGCTTGAGCGGGCGCGGGCCGAGGGTCACGCCCTGGCGGCCTACGGCGCAGCGGCCAAGGGGACGATGCTGCTCAACTGGCTGCAGCCCGAGCCAGACTGGATTCCCTGGGTGGCCGACATCAATCCGCACAAGCAGGGCCGCTTCGTGCCGGGGGTGGGTATCCCGGTCGTCAGCCCGGCGCGCATTGTCCAGGACCGGCCCGACCGCCTGCTGCTGCTGCCCTGGAACTGGGCCGCGGAAATCGCGCGTGACCAGCAGCAGTGGCTGGCCGACGGCGGGCGCTTCATCGTTCCGCTGCCGACGCCTCGCCTCTATCCCTGGATCGATCGTCTGGCCGATCAGTCGCCTGACTGATCAATGGCCAGGCCCATTGATCACGCCGGCCCGGCGCGGTCTGAACAGCTCGGAGAGCAGCAGCCGCGCATTGCGCGGTCCGGTATGGTGGTGTCCGGCCAGCCATCGGGCCAGCACGCGCAGGCAGGCCGTTCGATCGCTGCCAGACAGCGGTGCGCGCCGGATCGCACGTGCATATTCCTGCAGGCGCCGCCAGGTCGGAAAGCTGAGGCGGCCACGATGGGCCGGGTCGAACCAGGCCAGGCGCTCGTGCTCATCGGTGAATCGGTGAATCGAGGCTTGTGCATGGGCACGGCGTTTGAAAAGGACCTCGGGAATCAGCTGGATGCGGCCGTGCAGCGCCAGCTCGGCCAGCAGGTTGCGGTCGGCTCCGACCCAGTCGCCGTGGCGAATGGTCCGCAGCAGCACCTCGCGGCGCATCACGCCGAAGACGCTGATGCAGACATGCGGCGTCAGGATCGCGGCGGCAAAGCGCTCGGCGGGCGAGTCGGCGTCGAAGGCCTGTTCCTGGTCGTAGCGGCCGATCATCCGGCCGTTCTCGTCGATTCCGCTGCTGCGACTGTGGACGAGCACCGTGTCCGGCGCCTGCTCCAGCACGGCCAGACAGCGTTCGAGGAAACGGGGATGACACAGGTCGTCATGCGCGGCCCATTTGAAGTAGCGGCCGCGGGCCTGATCAAGCGTCAGATTGTAGTTGCGCGCCGCGCCCAGATTGATGTCGTTGCGGATCCAGCGAACCCGTTCGTCGCTGGCCGCGAAGGCTCGACAGATCTCCGGCGTGCGATCCGTGGAGGCGTTGTCTGCAATGATCAGCTCGAAATCGCGATGGCTCTGGTTGAGCAACGCGCCCAGGGCACCCGCCAGGTAGCGCTCCCCGTTGTAGACCGGCAGTCCGATGCTGACTTCGGTCATTCGGGCGAAGGGTTCTTCATCAGTTCGCGCTTCGATCGGCTCATCCGTTCCTGCATCTCGAGCCGGTCGGCTTGCGTCCGCTGCCGGGCAGCGGCATCCGAGTCGCCCAGCCGGTCAAGCAGCTCGGCCAGCTCCCGCCGCGCCGGTACATGTCCCGGTCGCAGACCGAGCAGGGTTTCGAAGGCGACTGCCGCCTGTTCCGGGCGACCGGCTGCGGCCAGGGCTCGGCCCAGCCAGTAATGCCCCGCAGTCAATTCGCGGTGGGCCTCGACCGCGCGCAGTGCATGATCCACGGCCAGGTCCACTTCGCCGGCGGCCAGGCGCACGCGGGCCATGCCGACATGTGCCGGCGCGTGATCGGGATTGCGTTCCAGCGCCTTGCTGAAGCCGCGTTCGGCCTCGTCGAGCCGCTGCATTTCCAGATAGACCTCACCGATCCGGCAGTGTACGATCGCTCGCTCACCCTGGGCCTGATCGGCCCGAAACAGGCTGGCCAGCGCCTCGTCATGCCGGCCTTCGGCGTGGTAGAGCCGGGCCAGAGCCATCAGTTCATTGGGACGGATCCGGGTATGGTCGACCACGGCTTCGAGCAGCTGGCGGGCCCCGGCAAGATCCCCGCAGGCCTGACGACAGCGGGCCAGATGCAATTGCATCCGCTCGTCGCCGGGCAGCTGGCGGTGCAGGTTCTCGAGCAAGGGTCTGGCCTTTATCGGGCGTCCGGCGTCCATGTGTACCAACGCCAGGGTGAACTGACGATCGCGTTCGATCACCGCCGCCGACCGTCTGGCACCCTCGGACCCGCCATCCGTCTCGATCCCCGTCTCGCGCCACCGCGCGACAAGCCAGGCTTGTTCGGACTCAGTGAGTCGTCGCGTCGATGGATGCCCGCCGCTACGGCGGTCCAGGGAGGGAGGCGGCCGTCCCGACAAGCGGGCCGAGGACGGAACCTCGAAGGCCTCGGCCAGCACGCGCCCCTCGAGCCCGTCGGGCAGTTCGAGTCCCAGCCAGTGCAGGACGGTCGGCGCGAGATCGAGCAGTCCGGCGCCCTGCAGTTCGGCACCGTCGGCGATGCCCGGCCCGGCCATCATGAGCAGGCCATGGTCCCGATACCAGGGCTGTCCGGCCTTGCGCGCGGCGAGCTCGGCCGAGCCCGGTCGCTGGGCGTCGGCGAGCAGCCCGCGCTGGGAGAAGACGATCACGCCGGTGCCCTCCGGCAGCGCCTCGAGCAGATGGCCGAGCTGATGATCGAGATAGATCGCAGCTTGCGCCATCGTGGTGGAATAGCGCTCGAAGGCCTCGTCGGGCAGCCATGCCAGCTGTGGTGGGTGACAGGCCATGAACTCCGGTCCGAGGGTGTCGAGGAGGTCGTAGCGCACCATCATCAGTCGCCAGTCGTGATGCACCATGCGATCCAGGGTAACGCCGTGCACCGAAATCTGTTCAGCCAGCCGGACCGCAAGGCGAGTCATCATCGGATCGGACTTGCCGGCGAGGTGCGCGAAGAACTGCAGTTCTTCGGCCTGCAGCCGGGCCGGCGAGAGTCTGAGGTCGAGTAATCCAGACAGCAGTGCGGCAGGCCAGACCGCCGTATCGGGCGGGGTCAGGAGACCGGACGGGTCGCCGGCCAGCCGGAAGAACGCATCGGAAACACAGCAGCCGGGCACCGGTTCGGCCGGGAAGGTGACCGGCCAGTTGATGAGGAGTGACTCGAGGCCGGCATCGGCCAGCAGGTTCCACAAGGCGGGGACGCGGCGAGTCAGGGCCGAGAGGGGGTGCGGTTGACCTTCAGGGCCGATCGTTGCGGCATCGATGACCCGATGTGCATCGGCGCGCCGGCCGGTGGCGACCGAGGTCCAGAGCAGGGGGTCGAACTGGGGCTGCAGGCTGCGAACCTGACCGCTGGCGGCCCGTTCGATCAGGCCGGCCAGGCAGGGAAGCTGCCCGCTGTCGAGCAGCGGGCGAAGCAGGCTCCAGTCAGCGCCACCCAGCCCGAGCAGCAGGACCCGTCGGGCGACAGTCATGAATGGACTGGTGTTCGAGCCGGATCAGATCTCGCTGCGATTGCGGCGGCGCAGCGCGGCAGCGCCAGCGGCGAATATCAGCAGTCCGAGCGGGAGGGCGCCGCCCACGGGCACGCTGCGGAAGTTGATCTCGGGGGTGCCGCGCGGAACGGTGATCGGCGTATCCGGTGTGGCCTCGTACCAGACCTCGTGGATGATGCCGCTCAGACTGCCTTCGGCGACTTCGACATCCATATAACCGTAGTGCCAGGAACCGGCTTGTTCGCCCGTTGGAACGACACCTGCCGGAATCCGGAAGCCGATGAAACCCCGTTCGTTGAGGTCGAAAAAGCCGGGCTCGGAAAACGGACAACCTTCGTAGAGCCAGTTGTAGCCTGTGTAGTCGAAGGTCTCGTCGATCTGGGTGCCCGGCGTGATCGGCTGCGCGTACGCGGTCCAGCCCGATTCGTTCTGGGCCGACAGGACGACCTCGCCGCAGTAGCCGCCGTAACCATCGCTGGAACCCAGGCTGACCTGAAGCTGGAAATCCAGATTGCTGTCGCCGTCGACGTCGAACGATTCGAATTCGAATCCGCCTTCCTCTGCGGTGACGGTAATATTGATGTTGGCATTGACCGGCGCGGCCGATGCCGAGCCGGCGATCATTCCGGCGCCTGCCGCAACGGTGTAGTAGGCCAGACGGCGATCGAGGCGTTCATTGTCGAGTGTGCGAGACATCGGTACTCCCTCCCTTCCAGGAAATTTGCGCAGAATGATGGACGGTCAAGCGACAAAGCCCCCGCCCTCGTTCAAGATGGTACCGGAAACTCGTTCTTCAGAGCAATGTCGTCCTTAAATATACGCTGGCCCTGCCATGAATGATTCGCGCAACATTCTGATGATCTGGGAGCTGGGAGGGGCCATGGGCCATCTGGTCCGCCTGCTGCCGATCGCCCAACGGCTTCTGGCGCAGGGCCATCAGGTCCGACTCGCGCTGCAGACCACGCGGCATCATTCGCTGGTCCCGGAAACCATCGGCCTGCTGCCGGTTCCGCTCCTGCCGCCGTCCCGGCAGCCGATCAGCCAGCCGGTCAGCATCGCCGATATTCTCTTCAACGCCGGCGTGACCGAGCCCGCTGCGCTTGCCGCCCAGGTTCGGACCTGGCGCGGGCTGGTCGAGGCTGTGGCGCCGGATGCCATCGTGCTCGACTACAGCCCGACCGCGCTGCTCGCGCTTCAGGGATTCGGGATACCGATGATCCAGATCGGCACGGGCTTCGCCAGCCCGCCGGCGGTCACCCCGCTGCCCAATCTGCGTGACTGGCAGAACCACTATCCTGATCGCATCGTGGCGACCGAGGCCGCCGTTCGTGAAGCGCTCAATGGGCAGCTCGAACGGCAGGCCGAGCCGCCGCTGGCCCACGTCGGGGAGTTGTTCAACCGGCTGGACTGGAACGTGCTCGCCACTTTTCCCGAGCTCGACCACTACCCCGGTGAGGAGCGCGGCAGCTATTGCGGAACCTGGGGTACGTCGATGGCTGCCCGACCGATCTGGCCGGCGGCCGAAGGCCCCCGGATCTTTGCGTATCTGAAGCCGTTTCGAGGCCTCAAGGCGATCCTTGACGAGCTGGCGCAGCGTCGCCTGGCGGCCCTGGTCCATGTCGGCGGCGGTTTCGATCCCGCGCCGTGGCAGGGTACGACGGTCCGCATCAGCCGCGAACCGCTGGATATGCGCCTCGTCGCCACAGACTGTGATCTGGCCATCCTGAACGCCGGCCATGGCGCGACTGCGGCCATGCTGCTGGCCGGTGTACCGCTGCTCCAGCTGCCGATCCAGATCGAGCAGTACCATAACGCCCAGGCCACGGCACGCCTCGGTGCGGGTATCAACGTGGCGCTGGGTGACCGGCAGGCGTTCGTGGCCGCCCTGGATCGTCTGCTCGATGAGCCCGGCTACCGTCAAGCCGCCGAGGGCTTTGCGCGACGGCATGCCGATCACGACCCGGAAGACGCCGTTGCCCGCATTGCCGAAGGAATCGTTCTGCGGGCATCCAATCAGAGCCGGGGGACAGCGCCACCGCCATCTTGAGCAGGTAACCAGGTCTCGGCCCATCGCTTGCCGCCCCGGCTGAATGCGGGTACCTTTCCTGTTTTCACTCGTATCAAACTGGACGCTGTCTGCCATGAAAACGATCCTGATCATTCTCATCGTTCTGCTTGCGGTCGTGGCTGGCGGCCTTTACTACATGGGGCAGAAATCCCGCGAGGGCAGCGCCCCCGGGTTGAGTGACGGGCGGTTGACCGCCTGTCCGTCGTCGCCCAACTGCGTTTCCAGCGAGTCCGGAACGCCGCCCGGACAGAGCGTGGAACCGCTGCCGGCCAGCGCCTGGTCGCGGATTCCGGCGACGATCGAGGCCATGGGGGGCACGATGACTCGCCAGGAGGGCGACTACCTCGCCGCCGAGTTCCGCTCCAAGTGGTTCGGGTTTACCGATGATGTCGAATTCCGGCGCGCCAATGATGCCGTGCAGCTGCGTTCGGCCTCGCGTATCGGTCATTCGGATATGGGCGTGAATCGCGCCCGCGTTGAGGCGCTGCGCGAGCGTCTCGGCAACGGTTAGCGTCGGATCCCATGGTCAACAGATATTGATCTAGTGCACCCCTTATGAACAAACCCCTGATCCTCCTCGTCGCGCTGATGATCGGCGCCTGCTCCTCTGCGCCTTCGACCGCCCCCTCTGCCGAGATGCCACGGGTCAGCATCATGGCCTTCAACGTCGAGAATCTGTTCGACACTCAGGACGACCCCGGCAAGAACGATGCGACCTATCTGCCGGCCAGCGTCAAATCGGACCCCGACCATATTGCGGCCTGCCAACTGATCGAAGTCGATAGCTGGCGGGAGGACTGTCTGAGGCTGGATTGGAGCGAGGACGCCCTGCGCTTCAAGCTCCAACAGCTCGCGGCAACGATTCTTGCCTACAACGACGGCCGGGGCCCGGACATCATTGCGCTGCAGGAAGTGGAGAATCTGCGCGTCCTCGACCGGCTGCGGCGGGAACATCTCAGCGCGGCAGGCTACGGCGAGGCGGTTCTGATCGAGGGCGTTGATGCGCGCGGTATCGATGTCGCTTTCCTGTCACGGCTGCCGCTGCTGGGCGATCCCATCCTGCATCCGCTCGACATGTCGGCATTTCCGGACCGCGCAGCGGATACCCGCGGTGTGCTCGAGGCCAGCTTCGAGATGCCCGATGGCTCGGTCCTGACCGGCTTTGCCGTCCATTTTCCGGCGCCGTTTCACCCGATCGAAATGCGCTGGATTGCCTATGAGCATCTGAATCGTCTGCGATCGAATCTGCCCGACGACCGGCTCGTCTTCTCCGCGGGTGATTTCAATACCCCGCAGCGGGAGATGGAGGGGACGACCATCATGGATGAGATGGTGCGCCCGTTCTGGACCGTCGCCCACGAGGTCGGCTGCAGCGATTGTCCCGGCACCAACTACTGGTCCCGCGGTCAGAGCTGGTCGTTTCTCGACATGATCCTGTTCTCCGGGCCGCAATCCAGTGCCTGGATGCTCGATGTCGATTCGATCGACATTGTCACGGCCTATGAGGATCAGCTTCATCCTGACGGGACACCGAAACGCTTCGACCTCGATGCGCGCGAAGGCGTCTCCGATCATCTACCCATCGTGCTTGAGCTCGAATTGAGGCCCTGAACGCGGTTTATACTCCTCGAGCGGCCGTTCGTCGACGGGAGGGGCTTGCTCGCCCGAACCCACCAACGTTCGGCAGACTGTGCCCCAGGAAGGTTGAATCGGTCCATGAGAGATGAAGGAAGGGCGGTAGCCCATCTGCACGACCGCGGCCGGCTTCGATCGCTGGCCGAAACCGGCCTGCTGGACGCTGACGCGCGTGAAGCGCTGGACCGCTACGCCCGCATCGCCGCCCGGGCGCTGGCCGCGCCGGTGAGCCTGGTATCACTCGTCGATGATCAGCGCCAGTTCTTTGCAGCGGCCAGGGGCCTGCAACCGCCCTGGAAGGATCGTCGCCAGACGCCTTTGAGTCACTCGTTCTGCCAGCATGTGGTCAACAACCGCAGCGCGCTGGTCGTCGATGACGCCTGCAAGGATGTCCGCGTCTGTGACAACCTGGCGATCAAGGCCCTCGATGTCGCGGCCTATGCCGGTGTGCCCCTGTGTGACCCGGATGGCAACGTCCTTGGCAGCTTCTGCGTCATTGACGATCAGCCACGCCACTGGACTGAAGAGGAGCTGGAGCTGCTGCGTCTGCTGGCCGATGCGGTCGCCGAGGAGATCGAACTGGCCCGCCGCGCCCACCGGGCCGAGCAGGCCGAGGCGGATCTGGCCGATATCAATCGGGAAATCGCCGC
>Ga0102934_1002301_pt1 | contig 13179 bp, 12 predicted proteins | sample SalPonR2_A_D1_MG_FD_78175 | JGI IMG/M metagenome (GOLD analysis project Ga0102934, IMG submission 78175) | Salt pond soil microbial communities from South San Francisco under conditions of wetland restoration - Salt Pond MetaG R2_A_D1_MG | ecosystem: Environmental > Aquatic > Marine > Intertidal...
AGCAACCCCGCCACCAATGCCTTTTTTTCCTTTTTGAGTCTTTCAGCTTCGTTGAAGCTTTTTCCCCTGACGCGCAGCCGGGCTAAGGGAAGCCCCGCGGCCGAGCGAATGACTCCGTAGAATCCGATCTCCCCATTCGGATCAAAGTAAACCTTTGGTTCCTTTTCTTCACCGGGATCTCCCGGAACATCCTGCCTTCTAACCCCTCCAACCTGAAACATAAAATCTATCATTGCGTCATGTTCGGCCGAGAGAATTTCTTCCAGTCCCCTCTGTCGGATAAATCTGTTTTTCTTGACATAATTCACCTCCACAGGAGTATCTACAACAACTCTTCCCCAGTCATATTTCCGTTCTTTTATGAGCAAAGTGTAGATCTTTGTTTTAGCGGCGAAAGTTCCCTGTGAAGAATGCGGCATTTCCCCTAGAAAACGGGGCTTTCCGCCCCACGCAACCCTTACTCCGTCCATTGTAAAAACCTGCACGCCTATTTCATTCCCGGATTCTATCCCTTCATATTTCCCCCTCGCCACCGAATCTACCCGGCGTATAAGGCGGGCCCTTTCAGTACGGGTAAGTTTATCAACCCCGGTATCTTCCGCTATTTTTCCTGATTTATCCGCGGCGGTTGTGATCCGGGATTCAATATCCTTTAACCTCTTTTGAGCATCTGTGTATATTTCCCCAAGATTACTAATCTCTTCGCGCTTCCAGCTGTCCCTGTCGCCGCCGGCAGGGAAGAGCAGCAATATCAATCCCATCAAAAGTAATAGTGAAATTACTATAGCCGGCTCTATTGCTCCTCCCGGAGCTGTTATTTCATCTTCTCTTATCCCCTTTTTCTTATGAAGGGCCGGCCCGACAATATCTTCGAGTTTTTTCGGATACCATTTTTCCCGGCTTTTAAGCCGGCCGCCTTTTCCCAGAAGTTTTTTGCCGGGGTGAGGAAGAACAATAAACGCGATAAATCCCGCGTCCAGAAGGATAAACATCAGCCACAGAGGAGATGGCAGGCTTGTATTACCGAGGGATAAAAAAGAAACGAAAAAAGCTATAGAGCCGCCGAGGAAGACCCAAAGAGAGATATAAAAAATTTTCTGTTCTTTTTCATAATCCAAGCGCAACAGGGCTCCAGGTACAAACAATTAAACGACTTACAAAACACTCCACCTGAAAACTCAAAAGAGATCATTCCTGATTACATTTATGCCTTGGATCTCCGGGCTTTTGCAATTCTGTTCTGCCATTCGACAAGGACCGGGCTTGCCACGAATATGGATGAATAGGTTCCGACGACAACCCCTATAAGCAGAGCGAACGCGAAATCGTGAATAACTTCACCTCCGATAAAAAAGAGGAAAAGAACCACTATCAAAGTTGTAAATGATGTAACTATCGTTCTGCTCAAAGAATCATTTATGGAAATATTTATCATTCTGTTATATGATTCCCGCCTGCGAATACTGAAATTTTCCCTGATTCTGTCAAATACAACAATAGTATCGTTTAAGGAATACCCTACTATAGTAAGAAAAGCTGCTATAACAACAAGAGAGAGCTCCTTGCCGGTTATCGAAAAAATTCCCAGTGTTATCAGTATATCGTGAATTAATGCTATGATAGCCCCGACGGCGAATCGGAATTCGAACCGCCAGCTGATATATATAAGTATTCCGAATAGAGAAATTACGATAGCCGCCCAAGCTCTCTTCTTAAGTTCTTCCCCTATCTTGGGACCCACCGTTTCAGTGCGCCGTACGGTGATCTCTCTGGAAGGGAAGCTCTTGCTTATCTCGGCCTTTAATTTATCGGCGGCTTTGGATTCTATCCCCTGAAAGGGGAGATTAAATGCTATCCGGTTTTCCGTTTCCATAGTTGCCGCTGTTACTCCAACACCGCTTTCTTTAATATCTTCTTTCAGCGTTTCCAGAGGAGGAATATTTCTTCCCTTAACCACTATAAGATTCCCGGCTTTATCATCACCGCTGAGGTCATCGACCATTTCCTTGATTGACAATATCTCCCAGTCGCTTTCCGGCGCGATGCTATTAAGCGCGCCTAAGAGTTTGGCGGCAGCTATCCTGCCTTCTTTTATCTCTTCAACTTTTATAAGATATTCATTATTCTGCCCAAACTCCTGAATATTGGCATTTTCATATCCGGCTTTTCTTACAACACCCCGCAGGTCGTTAATGGGCACAGCTTTATCAAACATGATCTGCACAAGCGTTCCGCCTTCAAAATCGATACCGAGATCGGGGCCTCCGCGAATCAGAAGTGACCCCAGCCCGATCAGGATTACGACCAGGGAAATAATGAAAGCTTTATTCCTGAACTCCACAAAGTTAATGTCTGTTTTGCCAAAAAATCTCATGCTTTCTCCTCAATTCATATATCATATACTGAGCTTCTTCACTCGCCCACTTCTTGTCCAAAAATCGAAAACCATTCTGCTGAACACCAATGCCGTAAAGATACATCCCAGAATCCCTATGCTCAGTGTAGTGGCAAAACCCTTCACAGGCCCTGTTCCGAATTGCCAGAGCACGAAAGCTGTTATAAGAGTAGTCAGGTTAGCATCCACAATCGTCGTAAAAGCCTTAGCGAAGCCGGCATCCACAGAAGATCTTACTGTCTTCTTCTTGTTTAATTCCTCCCGTATTCTCTCAAATATGAGAACATTCGCGTCAATTGCCATTCCTATAGTCAGAATAACTCCGGCCAGCCCCGGCAGTGTCAGCGCAGCTCCCAGGTAGGCGAGAAGCCCGAATACTATAAGAAGGTTGAATATCAAAGTAGCTGAAGCTATGATACCGGAAATTTTGTAATAAACAAATATAAAGAGAACTACAACCGCCAGCCCAAGTAACGCGGCCTTTATTCCCATTCTGATAGAGTCTCGCCCAAGGCTGGGCCCGACAGATCTTTCCTCTATAATCCTCATGTCAGCGGGCAAGGCTCCCGCCCTCAATACTATTGACAGGTCCCTGGCCTCTGTATCGGTGAAATTCCCTTCGATAACTCCCCGGCCGCTTGGTATTTTACTCCTTATTACAGGATATGATTTGATTTTCCCGTCAAGTATTATCGCCGTAAATCTCCCCACATTATTACCCGTAAAAGAGGCCAGATGCCTGGCACCTGTTCTATTGAAATTGAATTGCACCAGAAGTTTCTGCGGGGCCTGGGGATCCGGTTTCGGGGTCGCGTTATTCAGATTCTTTCCGGAAACCATCTCGTCATTCGCCAGGAGGAATAGAAATTTGCCTCTTCCCCCTCTTTCAGAGAGAGGCACCCATTCATCGAACCACATAAAATCACTGTCTTCGGGGATCACTCCCATCCCCTCAAGCCGGGAGAGCAGCCTTCTGACGCGTTCTATATTATCTTCTTTTACAACAACCCAGTCCCTGTAAAATCTAAAAAGAAGTGAGGTAAAAGGTTTTTCCTTGTTTACTGTTTCTAAGGGGATATTCCCCAGACCGGCCCTGTCAGGTTCTCCGAGAAGCAAAGAGTCGGCATCGCTCCGGGCGCTCTCTAAATCCGCGCCGGCAGTATCCTGAACTCCTTCGGAAAGAGCCGGTATTTCTCCCAATGTGTCCGCCGGCTGCTGCTGCACTTCGACAATAGAATCCCCATGCTCCATTACAAGCACTTCATCGAACCTTTTCAGTACCGCGGCCAGTTCCTTCTGTTCACGCACCAGGCGCCATTCAAGCATCGCGGTCTCACCGATCAGTCTCTTCGCTCTCTCCGCGTCCTGCAGGCCGGGGAGCTGAACGATAATTCTGTTTCTTCCCTCTTTCTGGATAACCGGTTCCGATACACCAAATTGATCCACTCTGTTTCTTATTACTTCAAGGGCTCTGTCTACTACATCCTTCTTCTCTTCCTCTTTCAGTTTTGAGTCATCAACTTCCAGCACGAGATGCATTCCGCCCTTAAGGTCAAGCCCGAGCTTGAGAGATTTGTTCATAAGTTTATCAAACTCTTCGGGCTTTTCGACCCTCATCTTCTCTTTATCCTGCTCCGACATAGTTACAAGCTTGAAAGTAGGGTAGAGAAAGTAGAGCGCCCCGATAAAAACCAGAAACACAATAATCAGCTTTGTTCGCAAATCCTTTTTCACTTTACCTCACTTTATTAAAACTTGAATCACTAACTTTATCGTATAATTCCAGCTCATATATACACCCTTATCCGTTAAAAGACCGTACTTTCCCCTTAACGGTTTAGAATATCTAATTTACAACAATTTTACCTCTATAGTCAAAGATAAAATATAATAGAAGCTTATAAAATTTGTTTCTCAGCCGTTATAATATTAACGATCATTAGAAATTACCTGCATTCCGGGGCGCAGATACCTTTTTTGCGGTTTTCCGGATAATACAGATATCGCCGCCAATCCAGCCCCGGCCGCCTTTAATCAAGCCGGCACCGGAATGCAACCCGGACTCCAGGGTATTTCTTTCTTGAATCGTCGTGCTTGCAAGCTTATTATTAAGCATTAAACGCAGAAAGGAAAATAAAATGCAGCCCTTAAACTACCTTTGCCCCAAATGCCGGGGCACCCGTTATGAAACCGGAGAGATCCGCACCACGGGCGGATTTCTAAGTAAGATTTTTGACGTTCAATCAAATAAATTCACTACTGTCGTATGCACTAAATGCAGATATACCGAAATCTATAAAGCTGACAGCAGTATGCTCGGCAATATCTTCGATTTCTTTACAGATTAATATTTGTTTTACTCATTCGGAAACATATTCCTCTATTTTATGATACAGGGCAGGGGTTTTTTGTATATTTTTATTCTGTTTTTGTGTATGATTGACAAATGCACCTTTTGCCGGGCGGAACGGAAAAGATCTGGAACATCTCTTAAACCGGAAGCGGAAATTATCTCAACATGAGTGACTCGGAGGTTCTGAAAAAGCTAAACAGAGAACTTCAGGTTCTCAATTCAATCGCGAGGGAGCTTAACGCTACAGTAAACCTCAGCGAAACCCTTCAAAAGGGGCTCACTGAAACCCTTCACCTTCTGGAACTTGAAACCGGATGGGTCTACCTACTTGATGACGAATCCGGCGAAATGACTCTGGCTGCCGCGGAGAATCTCCCGCCGGGCCTCAAAGAAAACCCTGAAGTTATGGAAGGTCCGTGCAACTGCCAGAGAAAATTCGCCAATGACAAACTGACCTTCCCCGTGAATGTGGACAGTATCACCTGCAGCCGCCTGGGTAAGTTAACTGAAGGGAATAGAGGACTCAAATATCACACCAGCATTCCTCTCTATACACGCAACGGAGCAAAACTCGGCATTCTGAATCTGGCAAGGCGGTCCTGGCACAAAATGAGCGATAATCAGATGAATCTTCTTAATACTATTGCCGATTTCATAAGCATTGCTGTTGAAAGATCTAAACTCTTCGAGGAATTGCAGAGAATCAAACAGCGCAAAATCGACGTTATGGAGAATGAGCTTCAGGCCGCCCGCGATATGCAGATGTCTCTTCTGCCGGACAAACCGCCACAAATCGCCGGGGTAGAATTTTCAGCCGTCTGTGTTCCTTCAAGAGAGGTGGGGGGAGACTACTATAACTACCTCGGTCTCGATGATAATAAACTGGCTATAGTGCTGTCCGATGTATCCGGGAAAGGGATGCAGGGAGCCACAATTGCCATGAGGTTCAACGAAATACTACGTTATGAAGTAAGGGGGGTTGCCGATCCGGTGGAAATCCTGAAACGGCTCGACAAATCCTTACTCTCTATTATGCCCCCCACCATGTTCATAACAGCCGGAATCGCCGTTCTGGATACCGAAAAGAAATCGCTGAATATAGCAAGCGCCGCCAACCCTGAAATATACCATTACTCGGCAAAAGATAACAGCGTCGAACCGCTCGGGATCACCGGGCTGCCGCTTGGAATCATAGAGGAACAGATATCGGATGAACCTTTCAAGAGCGGCGAAATATCATTAGAGCCGGGCGACGCGGTAGTTTTCACCTCTGACGGAGTCGAAGAAGCAAGAGATGAGGAAGGATCGTTCTACGGCCGCGAAAGACTCTCTGACGTTATTCTAAGAATCTGCGGGGAAAGCAAGGGCGCAGAGGAAATCCGCACCGGAATTACCGAGGACTTAAAAGATTTTACTTCAGACTCACCTCAGAGTGACGACATAACCATTATAGTTCTCTCAGTCGATCCTTAAGAGATCTGATGCCCTTCAAGGGACCCTCTCTCTCCTGAAGAAAATTTACCGCTGTCTCACGCGGAGCTTTAAACCCCTTTTATAATCCGCATCGAGCTTTATTTCACAGATGAAATATCTTGTTTTATTTCTTTAATTCTGCGATTTTTAAAAACAGTTACTTTCTATTTAACGGGGGTCTATGATGAAAGTTCTTCTGTTTGCCGTATACGCCTTGCTTTTCATCGCGGCGTGTGATTCGAAAGACGCTATAGATTCTAACGGCCTTACCTTTCTCGCTCTGGGGGACAGCTATACCATCGGCGAAAGTGTACCTGCCCGGCAGCGCTGGCCTTATATTCTGGCAGATTCTCTCCGAGCAGCCGGGGTAAAGATCGAAAAACCTGAGATAGTGGCAAAAACCGGGTGGACTACAGGTGAACTTGATGCAGCGCTCGCCGATTCTAATATCACCCGGTCCTACGGTCTGGTCTCACTTCTTATCGGGGTCAACAATCAGTACCGGGGTCTTTCCGTTGAACGGTTCAGAAAGGAGTTTAAGGCCCTGCTGGACAACGCCGTTTTGCTGGCCGGCGGCAAACCGCAAAATGTCTTTGTCATCTCGATACCGGACTGGGGAGTAACACCCTTTGCCGCGGGCAGGGACAGGACCCGGATCGCGCGGGAGATAGATGAGTACAACCGGATTAAAAAAGAGGAAACAACAAAGAGAGGGGTATTATTTATAAATATTACGGATATTTCCAGGCGGGCCTCAGCCGATACAACACTAATCGCCGGTGACGGCCTGCATCCTTCCGGAACTATGTATAATCTATGGGTAAACCGCATAACACCTCCTGTTTCTCAAAGAATAAAGGATGCCGCACGGTGAAAGATAAATCTTACAGAGAAAAGGCGGTCGAATTAGACAGGAACGATCCTCTGGCCGGATACAGAGAGGCATTCATACACCCTGATGAACCTCTTATTTATCTGGACGGTAATTCGCTGGGCAAACTTCCGAAGAAAACGGCGGAAATCACCGGGCGCCTCATCAGTGAGCAATGGGGCAAACGCCTGATACGCGGCTGGAATGAAGAATGGCTCGACCTTCCGCGGCGCGTTGCCGGAAAGATCGCCAGGATTGTGGGCGCTGAAGCTGATGAGATTTTTGTCGGCGACTCAACATCTGTCAACCTCTATAAACTGGCATTCGGCGCGTTATCACACCTGAAAGAACGAAAAACGATAGTCACAGATTCGCTGAACTTTCCGAGCGACATCTATATTCTACGGGGCATTATCGACTCTCATTTTCCCCGGCACAAGCTCGAGACGGCGCCGGGTACCGAAGGCACAACAACAGAAAGTGCGGCTCTCGCAAAAATAATCGGCAGCGAAACCGCTCTCGTCACATTGAGCCATGTTACTTTCAAGAGCTCCTTTAAGTACGATATGCCTCAGATAAACTCTCTTGCGAAGAAAGCCGGCTCTCTTATGCTCTGGGATTTAAGCCACTCCGCCGGAGCCGCCGCTCTCTCGCTAAACGACTCTGAAGCCGATATGGCTGTCGGCTGCACATACAAATATTTAAACGGGGGGCCCGGAGCGCCCGCCTTTTCATATATACGCAGAGATCTGCAGGAGAGGATTCAGAATCCGGTCCGGGGATGGTTCGGTCACGAGGCGCCATTTGATTTTGACCCGTCTTACAAGCCCGCCCGCGATATAAGTCAGCAGGCCGTGGGCTCGCCTCATATACTTTCCATGGCGGCGGTCGAGCCGTCCCTGGATCTGATCCTGGAAGCCGGAATGGACCGAATCAGCAGCAAAAGCAGAATGCAGACAACTTTTATCATTGAATCTTTTGACACCCATCTGAAACCTCTGGGTTTTTCCCTGGGCACACCCAGAAACCCGGACGCGCGCGGATCGCATGTGACGATCCGCCATCCTGAGAGCTATCGTATAAATCAGGCATTGATACATCCCGCAGGGGATGTTCCCGCCGTCATAGGCGACTTCAGGCCTCCGGACAATATCCGGCTGGGAATAGCGCCTCTCTACACAAAATTTGCCGATCTTGCTGAAACTATCTTCAGAATCCGCGAAATAGTAAATACGGGGGAATACGAGCGGTTCAGCAAAACATCCAATGGAGTACCCTGAAACAGCCCCTTATCTCTGATCTCCAGGCGTACAATTCAAACCAGCGCAGCTGTTATAAGGCTGCCGGTTAAGAACTGTCGTTTTACCTGAAACCACACTATCTCGAAAATACAAGTTTATCACATCGGCCCCCAGCCCGACTTCTTCTCACAAGCTGGGCATTCAAAATATAAATAATTGGTTGCAAAGATAAGGATTAATTCAGTAATATTTACTTCAGGGAATCAGACGGGAAAATAAAGTGCATCTACTTGATCTGCTCGGCGGGATCATAACCGCTTGCATCCGGGCGCGCGGCGCGGTAAATATCTGTTCTGTTCTCATTGAGCAATGGATAAAGGAGGTATAAATTGACGGCTATACGAAAATTTGCCCCGGCCCTTTTAATTCTTCTAACCGCTTCTTCTCTGATCATAAGCGACGTACAGGGAGAGGAGAGCTTTATTCAAAGCAGCGGCTTTGAATCACTTTCACAGTTGCAGAAATCGCCCAAAGGGTGGTTCAAAACAGTGATTAAGAAATACAGCGACTATGTGGATTTCATCTGGGACAATGAAACAGCATACAGGGATTCAATGTCAATCTCGATAAGGATAGATAAAAACCATCCTGACGAGAGGAATGTGGCGTACAATTGGTATACTGATCTTATGAATTGGGAAGTTGGAAAAGACTACGAGTTAAGCTGCTGGGTGAAAGGCAAAGAGTTAAAAGATACGGCATGGATCTGTATTCAGTGCTGGGATGAAAATATGACTAAAATGCTCAACTTTTCCACGACTCAGAAGGATTATAAGCTGGATGGAAGCTTCGACTGGAAACAGGCTGGAACAGTCTTTAATATTCCCCTGAAAACTCATAAAGTCGTTGTAAGAGCCGGTATAGGGGCTCCGAAAAATAACGGCGGTCAGGTCTGGTTTGATGAACTTCATATAAGAAAGTTAAAGGGAAAATCCGAATGACAGCGTGTTAAATAACCTGATAGAAGAGAGTGGGACTTTCAGAGAGAAAAACCGGAAAATTCCGGGCAGGTATCTATCTGGTTCGGCTATACCCGGAGGTTCAGGAGAATGGGGCTTTTTTTGCCGCATTCCGGCAGAACCGCTCCGTAGACCGGTCCCAGAGCGCAGATTCAGAAAAGATTTGATATATGCACTCCCCGACTTTATCCAAATTCAGTATGTCGCAACTCTCTTAAAATTATAATTTAAAGCCGCAAAAAATTTGCTGTTGGAGGATCCCCCGCCAGCCTGAGTATAATCAGGGTTTTTCAAAAAGAGACTTTATCGCACCCCAGCTTTTCGATTCGCTGGGCACCGGATCTTCACACCCACCGCAAAAAAAGATCGTAGAACATTCACCATTAACGGTGATCTCACACAGACAGGCATCGTAAAGCACCCATCCCGGTTCGCATGAATACACGCCAAACCCTCCTTCGCTATGGGGCTCATAGCTTATATAATACGGTTCCATTGTATCGTTCATAATACTTACATGAAAGAGGTTGACGATAGAATCCGGGCTGTAACAATCCGCCAGAAAGATATCAACGCCCTGTGTTAGCGAATCACCAACAATAGAATGGACGATAAGAGTATTGTATTCGACTGATAATATTACCCCATGGGGAATATCTATCCGAAACCGTGCGCCCTTGCTATCGTCATATACATCCAGCATCCCATAGATGTCATATACTTGATATAGAGAAGGAGTGGGACATGTTCCATAATTAGGATTTGATGAGAGAAATAAACATCCCCGCAAATCGTTTGCAGATCCTTCTGCAACTACCTGAGAAGAAAAAATGATCAGAAATAAGGTGCAAAAGGTAAATCTGGCAATATTTTTCATGATACCCCCTATCTTTATACGGCGCTTTAATTGCAATCTGCTCTCTTACTTATTCTGATATTACAGGACAGATGATCCTCTATTATTAATTATAAAGATATCCGGTGTTTTTTCAAGGTCCGGAGACCTTAAATTCTATGTTTACTTATCCTGTATGGTAGGCTGCTTATTAAGAACATTCGCTAAACCTCTGACCTCTGGGAAACGCCCGGTTCTGAGGATTGCGGCCGGGGTGCCCTGCAGCCCGGGTGCCAAACTCAGCCGCCTCTATTGGCTGTTATACGATGGGCCGGGCCACCGAACCTATATCGAAATGTTGAGATCCTTTGCTACTTTCTTCAACGGCTTATCCAATGTCCAAAGTTTACATTTGGACATCAGTGCAGAAGATAATAAATGTGCATCAATCCAACCAATAGCCCTTCCATGAAGTTTATGCTTCGAAATCAAATACATTACTTCACCATGCTCTGCAACCCTGGTTGATGGCAACGCGCTGAGCATATTTAGAATTTCATCTCTATTCTTAATATTACCACATGCCAGCTCACCCAGGATATATGGATGACATACAATGTTCCCTGCATTCAGGTAATCTGCAAGTTGATCATTACCTGAGCGCAAATGGTCTACCCAAACGGAAGTATCTGCTAAGATCATTTCAACTTGTTCTTCTACGGCGTATGTCGCCAAGTTCCTTTTCGGTGCCGCCAAGAGCCGCTAATCTTTTGGCACTCTCCTGAGCAATTAATGCCTCCAGGCCCAGATGCACCAGGGATGTCTTCTGTTTTATGCCCGTTAACCTTGCCGCTTTATTAATTAGTTCATCGTTTATGTTCAGTGTAGTTCTCATATGTATAAGTATGCATCAATGATGCATAAGTGTCAAGAGTAAAAATAACCCCAAACAAATACTATAATCCCGGCCTTTCGAAGTCACGGTAGGGACACCGGTTACCCGGCGCCCCCCGCACAGATCCAGGCTTGCGGAATTACCGCACCGGGCTCCTCAAGGATAATCGCTTCCGTAAAAGGTCAAGTCAGATGTAATTATCATTGCCAATTCGACCTTCTTTGCTATCCCCTGCAGTGAGGTTTGCATCTATTCTCCGATCCTACGTGTCCGGCACATGTTTCCTTTGCAGACTGCGTATCCATGTCAGCCTTCGTGTTACTGTTACCAGCTTCCACGCAACACTCGGTATGGGCGGCTGGCTAAGCCATACCCAGCCGGGACTTCCACCCGGCAAGAATGCGCCAAGCTTCTTGGCGCTCTAACATTAAAAGCGTTTGCGAGGTGCCGAGCGAAAAAAGAGGCACTTGCGCGAAGGGCCGTAGGCCCGAAGCCGCAAAACTGCTGACTAGTCTCTGATTTCAAACCGTTTTTTTAGATCTGTTTGTTTAGAATAATGAATTAATTTATCATGATGTAACCGACCAACAACAATACCAGGTGATATACCAATGGATTGGGAAAATTTTAAAATTGCTTCCCGAGAAAAATCTCTAAAAGTAATGAATCTCAAGTATTCTTTTTCCGGAATTAAAAAATCTTCAGCAAATTTGTCCGCTTCTTCTTCTAAAACACCCAAACGTGTTTTTTCATGATCAATAAAAACTCGAGTCTTTTCATGTTTTAATATGTGAGCAGCTTCATGAAAAAACGAGAACCAAAATTGACCTTCAAATTTATATCTGACTGTTAAAGCAAGCATTGCTTTATGCTTATTTATCCAGCGAGTGGCTCCATGCAATCTTGTCTTTGGAAACTCCTGTAATACCACAAAAGAAACACCTGCCTCGCTGCAGAGACTCGTAATTTTAGGTTGAAAACTTTCAGGACGTTCATTAGTCAATCTTCGAATATCCAATAAGGCATCCATGAATTTCTTGCTATTAAAAGATTTAGTTTCAATTCCTTCAGCTATATTTTCAGCCATCCTCAACCAGGCGGCAATAGATCCTGGATTACTTTCATAAGCAGGTGATTTTCTAAAAGTAGCAGCGATGTCACCATAATACTTATTCCAAGCATCAAGCTTGGCAACCCTAAAGAAAGAAAGAAGTTCATTTACGGTTTTTGAAATATTTTTAGGATCGGATATAACTTGCTTCTTTTTTAAGATGCTTAATGTACCTTTTGGAAATTTATCAAGCCAACTTGACAGTTTTTCTATTTCAACGGCCTTTTCTGTACGTGCAGTGTGTAAACGATAGTTTGAATCTAAATTGTTCCAAATGTCGGCAGAAATTCCTAATACTTTTTCAAACTGCAATGATGTTTCTGGGGTAACTGAAGCTTTCCGGTTAATTATTTGACTCACAGTTTTTGCAGTTAAACCACACCTATCAGCTAATTCACGTTGTAGTATATCACGTGCTTCAAGTGTTTCTTCTAGAATTTCACCAGGGTGAATTGCGTAATCTGGTTCAAATTTGTACGTCTTATTTTTACTCATCAATGGTAATCCTCCACGCCTTTGATAATAATTGAAGTAATAGATTGTAGATCAATTCCACCGTCTTTATTTCTAGGAATGTCTTCACAATCTGGAATAAGTATAAGTCGAAATGGATGTTTCAAGTCGACAGCAAATTCACCTTTTCTATCACCCTTTAATTCATGTAACCTCTCAGGCTTTATTCGCGGAACTTGTTCCAGATTCAAAGCCGCTTTCAATACGTCCATTCGGCGCATAATTACCCTTCCATTTTCTTTGCCGTATTCTTTTACAAGCAACCTCTCTTGATTGAATATCTTTGCAAGTTTCTTTTTCCTGAATGATATCTTCATAATAAAGTATAATATAAATTACCAATATTGTAAACAATAATATATTACCTATTAGGTAATCTTTGTCAACCGGTTTTTCATAGTCACGGTAGGGACACCGGTTACCCGGCGCCCCCCGCACAGATCCAGGCTTGCGGAATTACCGCACCGGGCTCC
>Ga0102934_1002302_pt1 | contig 13178 bp, 12 predicted proteins | sample SalPonR2_A_D1_MG_FD_78175 | JGI IMG/M metagenome (GOLD analysis project Ga0102934, IMG submission 78175) | Salt pond soil microbial communities from South San Francisco under conditions of wetland restoration - Salt Pond MetaG R2_A_D1_MG | ecosystem: Environmental > Aquatic > Marine > Intertidal...
ATATCTGGTTCGGCTACTGAGCAAATAACTTTAAAATCCATATCTTTATTATTATCAAACCAATTAAAATCTCCTAAAATTTTGAAACCATTTATGTCATAGCCTTCTTTTTTGTTATCATCGATAAGACCTAAAATATTATATTGTTTTTTCTTTTTATTTTGAGCAATTAAAATATCTAAAACAAGTTTACTAAAATCACCTGCACCAATAATAATAACATTTTCCATTATTTTAAATCTCCCATAATTTTATTTGCTTTTAATCCCACTTCAGTAGTAGTTTTAGCAATATGTATTCCAGCTGATTTTAATATTTTATTCTTTACATCTACAGATCCTCCATCTGCATGAGCAATTGCACCAGCATGACCCATTTTCTTTCCTTTTGGAGCATATTTACCTGCAATATATGAAATAATTGGTTTCTTAATTTCACCTTTGCAAACTAAATCAGCAACTTCCTGTTCCATTGTTCCACCAAGTTCTCCCACCATGATTATTATATCTGTATTTGAATCTTCTTCAAAAAGTTTTATTATTTCTGAAAATCTACTCCCTGGTACAGGATCTCCACCCACCCCTACATAAGTAGATAAACCTAAATTATTGTTGTTTAATTTTGAAGAAATAATATTGGTTAGACTACCACTTCTTGACATTAAACCTATATTTCCAGATCTATATACTGTTTTTAACCAAAAAGGTATAAATCCAACCATTGCTTTGCCCACGGTAATCATCCCAGGGGTATTTGGTCCTATAATTCTAGTATTATACTTTCTAGATATTTCTTTTATTTCTAAAATATCTTGAATTGGAACTCCATCAGCTAATATAATAATTGTTTCTATACCACTTTCTATCGCTTCAAAGGCTGCATTTTTGGTAAATTTAGGAGGGACAAATAATACAGAAAGATCAACATTATGTTCACGCTTAAGACTTTCCATACTATTGTATACTGGAATATTATTGACTTTTGTTCCTCCTTTATTAGGAGTTACACCACCAACTATATTTGTACCACATTCAATCATCTTCTCAACCCAATAATCAGCTTCACTACCTGTGATTCCTTGCACAACTACTTTTGTATTATTATCTAATATAATACCCATCTAAATCCTCCTTAGTTATACTAATTCTACGGCGGCCTGAACTGATTTCTCAATATTTGGATATGATTCTAAATTATATTTATCTAATATTTTCTTAGCTTCGCTTTGGCCCGTACCTTTGATCGAAACTATAATTGGTACTTCAGGTTTAATTTTTTCTAGTGCTTTAACTAAACCTTCTGCTATAATATCAGCTCTTGCAACTAAACCAAATGTATTAATTAATAATACTTCAACATTGGGATTACCTAATGCTATTTCTAAAGCTATAGAAGCCTTCTTATAGGTTGCTCCACCAAATTCTAAAAAGTTTGCTGCTTTTCCCCCATAATGATGTATTAAATCAATTGTAGCTAATGTTAAACCAGCTCCTGTACATAAAACTCCAATATTTCCATTCAGTTTAACATAATTTAGATTATTTTTAGCAGCTTTATGCTCTAATTCATTATCAAAATGAGATTTATCAATTTTAAAATTTTGTCTATATAATGAGTTTTCATTAATGGTCATTTTACCATCCAAGGCCATTATACCCTTATCATCAGACATAATTATCAAAGGATTAATTTCTACCAAATTAGCATCATAATCACGATATATATTATAAAGGTTTTTTATAATTTTCCCATATTCACTTCTGTTTTTATTAACTTCAAGGTAATCTAATATAGTTTCTATATGATAATTTTTAATACCAATTAATATATTAATTGATACCTTAATAATATTATGGTCCTCTACGTTAATTCCACCTTCTTTACTTGCTAATAATACAGGACAAGATTTATTTGCATCATAAGTTATACCTATAAAGTGTTCTTCTTTGATATCAATTTTTTTTTCAATTAAAACATTCTCAACCTTTTTTCCAGAAAAATTAGTTTCCTTTAAATTATTAATATGATTTGTAAACTCTGCGTTGTTATTGGCTGATTTGATTGCACCTTTTTTATATCTACTACCTATGAGAAGTTGAGATTTTATCATAGTTGGATATTGAATGTCTTCTATGTTATGTTTTTTATTTAAATCCATAACAAATCCATCAGGAATTGGGATATCATATTGCTTAAAAATTTCTTTAACTTGGTATTCGAATAACTTCAAGATTGATACACTCCTTATTTTTCATAATCATCATCAAAAGAACTATCTGAATAAACTTTATGAGTGAATAAAATTTTTATAGTTTTAATTAAAATTTTAATATCTAATAACAATGATCTATTTTTTACATACCATACATCAAGTTTAATTTTTTCTGGCCAACTCAATATATTTCTACCATTTACTTGAGCCCAGCCTGTTATTCCAGGTTTTACATTTAATCTTAGTTCTTCAAAATCATCGTATTCATCCACTTGATATTTTAAAGTGGGTCGGGGACCAACTAGACTCATATCTCCCTTTAAAACATTATATAACTGAGGTAATTCATCTAAACTAGTTTTTCTTAAAAAATTACCTACCCTAGTAATTCTATCATCATTTTCTTTTACATAAAAGCCGGAACCTTTATTTTCGGCATTTTCAACCATTGTTCTAAATTTATAGATTGTAAATATTTCTTTATTCTTGCCAACTCTATTTTGTTTAAAAATTACAGGTCCTTTAGAATCTATTTTGATCAAAAATGAAATAATAATTATCAAAGGTGAAAGTATAATTAGCGCTATTAAACTTAAAAATATATCTAAAATTCTTTTTAAAAAAATATTTACTCACCTCATATTTTTATTATTTCTGATATTATAAATTCTATTAAAAAACTATATTTCAATAATTTTTTATTAAATTTTCCAACACCTTATAGATTTTATCATATGTAATGTTTCTATCAAACTTATCTTCTGCAAATTGTCTAGAATTGTTACTAAAAGTTTCTCTTTTATCATTATTTTTATATAATTTAATTATTAATCTCGCTAATTCATTTACATTTCCAGGTTTATAATTATATCCTACCTTTTTGTTTTCAATCATATTCCTTACTTCTTGATTTGAACCACTATTTAAAATAGGTAATCCAGAAGCTAAATAATCTCCTAACTTATTTGTTACACTTCCCATAGAACTTTTCTTTAGTGCATTTAAAGCAAGATCTGAATTTACCAGATAAGGAATCATCTTTTCATACTTTAAATATCCCAGAAACTCTGTAGGTGAATTAATATCTTTTGCTACTTTTTTGAATTGTTCTTCAAAAGGGCCTGTTCCTATAACTTTAAATTTAATATCATCATAACCTTCTTTTTCAACTTCTTTGACTGCTTTAATGACTGTTTTTATATCATAACTATGACTTAAGGTTCCAATATAAGTTAACCAAAATTGATTATTTTTTTCTATGTTAAAATTTGTTTTTTGCTGATCAAAATATTCTAAATCTGTCCCAATATATACAACTAAATTTTTATTTGTAGTATATGATAACTTACAGGCTCTTTGCACAAATGTATCAGAAACTCCTATAATGAAATCTGCTAAAGAGTAAATTTTATTAGCATAAAAAGTTAAAGGTAAGGTTAATATATTTACTATTTTATCTGATAAATTTGTAGTGATTTTAAAAGCCTCTGGCCAAATATCTTGAATATCTAAAACAAAAGAAATTTCATAATTATTTGCATACTTTCCGGCTATATGAGCACTTGTCATTGTTGGATAGGCAGTATATATAAGATCAGGTTTATTATCTAAATTATTTAAGTATTTCTTTAAATTCATAGTAAACTCAAGATGACTTCTGATTCTATTAAAACTCACATTATTATAATAAGGTCTAACTTTTAATAGCTCAATGTTATAATTATCTATTTTTGTATTTATAATGTCATTTCTTATTTTTTTAGTTGGATGTCTAAAATTACTAGTTACTAAAGTAACTTTATTATTTCTTTGAGCTAAATTTTTAGCAATATAATTAAATCTATTAAATCCTTTTTCTCCAGGTAAAGAAGTAAAAGGGGCGATTATTAATATATGATTAATTAGTTCACACCTCTTTCAAATTTAATTTAACTTATTTGTTTTGGTTATATTTTTTTAATAAGAGGAAATAAAAATTTCTACCTAAAATTTTTCTGGCCAATAATTTTATTAGATGTTTTAGTAATATTGGTATACTGTTTAACCATATTTTATAAGGAGTTTGTTTTTTATATAATCCTTTAATTAAGAATTCTTCATAAGCATATTGAAGAGTTTGCTTTAAAGAGGAAGGCAAACTAGAAATACCCTCCAAATCATAATAAACTATATCAAGATCTAAATATTTAAAAGTATATTTATTCTTAACTTTATGCCAAAAGTCTGAATCACCTAGTATTTGAAAATATTTATTGTAATTATATTCTTTATATATTTTTTTATGAATAAAAGCAGTTTGATGACAGGGATTATGATTTTCAATCCACTTATCAGTGTTTATTAGATTTTTTTGAGGTACTTTCCAATTAGTTATTTTATTTTCTATTTTAATGGTGGCATTGCCAAAATATATATCATGATTTTTATTATCATCAATTATATTTTTTTTAGTTTTATATAACACTTGGATATCAACAAAAACATCTCCACTATTTAAAGCAAGTATATAATCTCCCTCTGCTTGACCTATACCTTTATTTAATGCATCATAAATTCCCTCATCATCTTCTATTATCTTTTTGCTTATGATATCAGAGTTATTAATTATTTTTTTAGATTCATCTCTTGAATTACCATCTACTACCACTAGTTGATAATCATTACAAGATTGATCTTTTATACTTTCCAATGTTTTTATTAAACCATTATCATTATTAAAATTTATTGTAATGATGCTAAAAAAATAATTACTCAAGATAAATCCACCTTTATTTAAAGAATTATTAAGTATTTTCTGTATTTACTTGTTCACTATATGTTCTATAGTAACTATTTCCAAGTAGTAATCCAGTTGTTAGCCAGAATCCAAGCCCGGAAATAGTTGTTTGAAATAATTCCATAGCAAATCCCATTATTAAATAAGTAAATAATAATGAAGCATAAAATACAATTTCAGACTTATTATTTAAACGTATCAATTCAATCATAATTAGGATAAAAACTGAATACCACAGAATCATTCCAAATAATCCCATTTCAAAAAAAGCTCTAGTATGTTGATTATCAACTGCTAAAGATTTACCATAAATTAAATATTCCGGAGAACTCTTACCTCTTCCAAATAGATAAGATATTGGTGAACCTTTAATTAAAGTATTATAATATTCTATTTGTTTGTTAAAGCGAATCATTAAGCCTCTTTTTATATGACTGAATCTACTTTTTATAGTTTCAGTATAAGCATTTTGGAAAAAGTAAACAGAGAAAAAGAAAATGATAATAATTAATAATAAAACAATCGTAAAATTAATAATATAATTTTTTTTCATTGTGAGATTTGCATTCATATAAATATTAATAGCAAAATATAAACCAAAAAATATAATTATCCCAATAATATAAGTTCTTGAAACCGTAGCCAATAACAAGATATTTGAAGAAAGAGCTAAAAGTAAATAAATAAAATTATCTTTAATTTTATAAAAATAGAAAAGTAAAATTGTGGATAAAAAGAAAACAGCCGCAGAACCTGCAGGAGCATGTGTTACAATACTTCTTATTCCGTAATAAGAAATTGAACCTTTTAAAATTTGATAAAAACCATAAATAATATTTAAAGAAATTAAAATGGTGAATAAATTAATTGATAAACGCTTAAAATTATATAAGATATAAATACCTAATAACATAAAAACAAAAAATTCTACTTCTTTTAATATATAAAAAACAAATAAGTAATTTACTGAGTTTAAATAATAATGAATTATATTAGAACTAAATAAATATATAATATATAAAGAAAACACTAATATTATATAATTGTTAAAATTATGCTGTTTTAATTTTTTTATAATATAAATCAAGTATAAAACAACAATAATAGCAACAATATCTTGTACTTTTATTAAATCATTGTATATATTTGATCTTATGAATAGATCTACCAATAATAAGATAAACGATGTTATTAGTATAATATTATTAAATGTGATTTTTTCTTTTTTCATATCCATTTTATTTCCCCACTAGTTTTACATTCTAATTATATTCAATATAACATTTATTCATTTTTTTCTTTAAACCATTTATAAGTTTTTCTAATTCCTTCTTCCAAGCTAGTTTGAGCTTTCCATCCCATATTATTTATTTTTGAAACATCTAATAATTTTCGGGGAGTACCATCTGGTTTAGAAGTATCATTTACTATTTCACCTTCAAAACCTACTATTTCTTTTATTAATTCAGCTAATTCTTGAATTGAAATGTCTTTTCCAACTCCAATATTAACAAACTGATCACCGTCATAATTGTTCATTAAAAATAGTAAAGATTCAGCAAGATCATCCACATATAGAAACTCTCTTTTGGGGTTTCCAGTCCCCCAAATAGTAACTTCATCATCATTATTAACTTTAGCTTTATGAAATTTGTGTATTAATGCTGGTAGAACATGTGAAGTTTCTAAATCAAAATTATCATTTGGTCCATAAAGATTAGTTGGCATAGCAGATATAAAGTTAGTACCATATTGTTTATTAAAATGCTCACATAATTTAATCCCGGTTATTTTAGCTATAGCATAGGCTTCATTTGTAGGTTCTAATTCTCCTGTCAGAAGATATTCTTCTTTCATTGGTTGCTCTGCATGTTTAGGATATATACAAGAACTTCCTAAAAATAATAACTTTTTAACATCGTATTTATGAGCAGCTTTTATGACATTTGTTTCTATCATAATATTATCATAAATGAAGTCAGCAGAATATCTATTATTAGCCTGAATTCCCCCTACTTTAGCAGCAGCTAAGAATACATAATCTGGTTTTTCCTTTTCAAAAAACTTTTCTACATCTTTTTGTCTTCTCAAATCTAATTCTGAAGAGGTTCTTGTTATAATGTTTGAATAATTTTCTTTCTCTAATTTTCTCATTATAGCTGAACCAACTAAACCTCTATGACCAGCTACATATATTTTAGCATCTCTATCCATTTCTAATAACCTCCTTAGACTTTTATTAAATATCTCCTCTTTCTTTAATTTTATCCAAGTCAGATTGTACCATCATTTCTACTAATTCTTTAAAAGAAACTTTTGGTTCCCAACCAAGTTCTTTTTTTGCTTTAGATGGATCTCCAATCAATAAATCTACTTCAGTAGGTCTGAAATATTTCGGATCAACTTCTACAAGAACTTCACCAGTCTTTTTATTAATACCTCTTTCATTTATTCCTTCACCTTGCCATTCAATTGGAATATTTACATAGTTAAAAGCATTTTCTACAAATTCTCTAACGGAATGTGTTTCTCCTGTAGCAATAACATAATCTTCAGGATTATTATGTTGTAACATCATCCACATCATTTTTACATAATCTTTTGCATAACCCCAATCTCTTTTAGCATTAAGGTTACCAAGATAGATTTTATCCTGATTATTGTTCACTATTCGGGCTACTGCTCGACTTATTTTTCTGGTTACAAATCTTTTACCTCTCCTGGGAGATTCATGGTTAAATAAAATACCATTTACAGCAAAAAGGTCATAGGCTTCTCTATAATTTCTTACTATCCAATAAGCATATAATTTTGCACAAGCATAAGGACTACGTGGATGAAAGGGAGTATCTTCATCCTGTGGTACCTCTTCTACCTCACCAAATAACTCACTTGTTGAAGCTTGATAAAATTTGGTTTCTATTCTGGCTTCTTTTATTGCATCTAATAATCTCAAAGTCCCCATTGCATCTACATCTGTAGTATATTCAGGACTTTCAAATGACACAGCCACATGGCTTTGAGCAGCAAGATTATATATCTCATCCGGATTAATTTTTTCAACTAATCTGCTTAAAACACTTGAATCAGTCATATCCCCATAATGTAAATGTAATCTAACATTTTCTTCATGAGGATCTTGGTAGATATGATCAATTCTCTGGGTATTAAAAGTTGAAGCTCTTCTAATTATTCCATGTACTTCGTAACCTTTATCTAGTAAAAATTCTGCTAAATATGAACCATCTTGTCCTGTAATTCCTGTAATCAATGCTTTTTTCATCAAAAATCACCTCATAAATTTCATTTTTTTTATTTTTCAAGATGCTATTATAATATTGTTTTTAATCCTCATATTTTAATGGAAGTGATTGTAAATTTTCTTAAGTTTTTACTTCTAATTACTAATCCTTTTTTATCTTTAAAAGCAAGTAAAAATATTTTTCAAATGAAATACCACAAGTACAGTTTTTACATTATAAATCCCAGTTATTTTGAATTTCATTTGAAATATCGACTATAATTTGCTTATTCATTGTTTTAAATATATTTTAATTAATATTTTACGCAAGGACTATATAACTAATATATATGATCTTTTAATTAAATAATTCAAATAAAATGTTATTATAGTTTTTATTTTAAATGTTTTATAACATAGCTGCACCAGTATTTATAGCTATTACTTTGATTTATAAAATCAATTTCCATTAAGAAAATGATATCTATTGATTTTTATAACTTCTTTCAGATCATTATATTTTTATAAAATTAATTATATATAACTCTTTATATTTTTTACAAAATGAATAATTTCATTTTTGCTGACAACTTCATTTTTTTGCCAAAATATGAATAATATTATTGAAGTAAATAAAATGAAATATATTGATTGAAAAATAATATTTAAATTCATAATTCTATAATTTATTAGTAATATAGATATAACTGATATAGATATAAAATAATATAAATGGATTTTTTGGAAAACAAAAAACTTATAATAGTAGTATATTTCACTTAGCTGTAAAATATTAAATAAAATAGTCGAAATTAGTGTAGCAAATACTGCACCATAAACACCATAATAACTAATTAAGAAATAATTTAATAATATATTTAATATGATCATAAAAATAGTATTATATAATTCGGTTTTATGATTATCAGTCATAATTAATAAAGCGCTAGTAGGACCTATAAAAGTAGCTATTATGAATTTTAAAGATAATAATATAAATATATAGTAAACTTTTAAACTATCAAAATTAAATAATAAATCTAACATTTTTTTACCATAAACAATAAAAAATATAAATAAAATTATGTTTATTGTTGCAATAATAATGTTAGCAAAATTATAAGTATTTTTAATTTCTCTTTTATTATTATTCCTATGCAACTCAGAAACTGTGGGCATAAATATTGAGATCATTGAACTATTTAAAGTTCCTATTATCATTGCAATTGATATAGAAATAGAGTAAATTCCTAACGATTCAGAAGATACCATCCTACCTAACATTAGCTTATCAGTTTGTGAAGCAAAATAATAACCCAAGCCTATTACTAAAAATTGTGCTCCAATTGACATTATATATTTTAATTTACTTTTAACTTCATCAAAAGCTGGATACAACTTTCTCTTTTTGATAATAAACAATGCTATTAAAAAAGATGCAAAAGCAGAAATAAACAAAGATAAAGATACTGCATATATTTTATCTTCTATCAAAAACACTAATAGTAAAGCAATTACTCTAACAGCGCTTTCAACTACTAATACAATAAAATTTGACTTGACCTCTTTTTGTGCTTTGAGTAAAGCCCGGATCAATAATGCCGGCAATGAAAATACTATAGTAAATGCAATTACTTTAACAACAATTTCAAATTTGGGTTTGTTAAAAATTACATTTGCAATGAATTCAGACCCTATAATAAAAATTAGGAAAAAAATTAATGCAATTGATAGATTTATAACAACCATTGCTCCAAAATAATTTTTTTTATCTTCATCAAAGTTACCGGATAAAATTTTTTGTGAAGAATATGATAATCCAAATATTCCAAAATTATTTACTAAACTTCTAATGGTTAAACCTAATGCTATAAGCCCAAATCCACCTGCTCCAATTAGTCTAGTAGCTAATACAATAAATAAAAAACCTAATCCTCTATTAAAAATATTTGTAATAAAATATCCTGCTGAACCTTTAACTATATTTCTTTTTGACATATAAAACTTCCTTTACAAAATTAAATAAAAAACATAAATATTATTATACTAGTATTACTCTTTCTCATACTTATTCCAATTTGTATTTACTATTATTTCTTTTATAAATACTACTATAATAGAAATAAAGAAAGCAATCATTGTTGTAATTACAACTATTAATAAAGTATTTGGATAACTAGGATTTTCAGGAATTTCAGAGGAATTAACTAATTTTGCTGATGTTATATTACTTAATTCATTTTGTATTTCATAAATAATATTACTTGTTTCAATATTATATTCATTGATACTTCTTTTGATTCCAAATAAATCATCTTTTAATTGATTAAACTTTAAAACATCATTTTCTTCGTCTTCGTTTAATTGATCTAATGCAACGTCTAATTGTTTACTTAAATTACTCAAATTATTTTTTTCTTGTTTCAAAGAATTTATTTGTTGTTTTAGTATTTCTCTTTTATCATTTATATCTTCATTTGTTTCATTTATAAAATGTGAAGAAATTGTATTGACAATATTAGTTATTTTTTCTGGATCATTGCCTTTTAATATTATTCTTATAAAAGGACTCTCAGAATTACTTTCAATAGTTAATAAACCGTTATCGGATACAAGTGTATTTATATATTCTTTTTCTAAATTTAATTCATATTTTTCATTTAAATTATCAAAATAAGATTTATTTTTTATAATACTAGGTACTAAGGAACCATTTGAATATATAGAATTTTCTTCATTAGTTAGTCTAATAATTGTTTGCGCTTCATACATATCAGTTATTATGTACTGGCTTATTAGAAAACTACTTATAATTGCTATCAATATTATTGATAAAATTATTTTCTTGTTTTTATACAAAATGTATAAATATTTTTTTAAATCAATAGTAACATAATCTGGATTGTGTAAATTTTCTTTGCTCATTTTTTTCACCTCAAAGTTATTATTTAAATATCATATTTTCTTCAAAAAAATATTTAATTTCTTTTTATTATATCTGCTATAAATAATTAAATAATTAAATAATTAAAAATAAAATCCTGTCTAGACACCTTTATACTATTTTAAATAATTCTAAATTAAATTTAATATAATTTTTTTACATTCCATTTTATATATTATCAAATTATATACTAGATTAAAAGGCTAAGTTTCATGTTTTATGTTATTATTATTATCTTATTAAAATGGAATATCTAAGAATAAATCAAATTAATATTTTATCTATTCAGCTTTTTCTCCTATAAGTATTACTTTAAGAGTATTTAGAATAATTTTTATATCAAATAATATATTATTATTGTTTGCATAAATTAAATCCATTCTTAATTTTTCTTCTGCATCTGTACTATAAAAACCATGAATTTGAGCTAAACCAGTTAGGCCAGATTTAATGTAATGTCTAAATTTATAATAACTTATTTCTTTATTAAATTTTTCAACAAAATGAGGTCTTTCTGGTCTCGGACCTATTAAACTCATATCGCCCTTTAGAACATTTATCAGTTGGGGTATTTCATCCATTCTAGTTTTTCTTAATATTTTTCCTACTTTAGTTATTCTTTGATCATTATTACCAGACAGAACTGGTCCAGTTTTTTCTTCAGCATTTTCTATCATTGTTCTAAACTTATATACTTTAAATTCATCACCATGTTGGCTAACTCTTTTTTGTTTATATAAAACAGGTCCTTCACTTGTTAACTTAATAGCAATAGATATTAAGATTATAAAAGGTAATAAAATTATCAAAGCTAAAAAAGAATATAAAATATCCAAAACTCTTTTAATGATGGATTTGTTTCTTTTTTTCAAGGATCTAACATTGTATATTGGAAATTCTCCTATTTGTTTTAATTCTACACCAGATATCATTATTTCATAGAATTCGGGAATTATTGAAATTTCCCATTCTTTTTCTAAAGATATATGAAACAATTCTTCTTTATCTTTAATTGAAATATCAGAAGTTAAAAATAAAATATCTGGGTTAATATCCTCTAATTTATTTTTTAATTCTGTCATATTTAATTCTTTAAAAATATTTTTGTCTATAACTTCTATTATTTTATACCCATGATTAGTATGTTTTTTAATATTTTTAATTAATTTTGTAGTTAGTTGTTCTGATCCAATAATGACAGTTTCTTTAACAGAATCAAATCGCTTTTGAACCTTTATTAAAATATATCTCCAAATAATAATGAGAATAACTAATATTAAGTATAAATAAATAAAAGATCTCTTAGGAAAATTTAATGATGGATAATAATAAGTTAGAATAAAGGAGAATATAATAATAATAAATATACCAGGAATAAAAGAATATAGGATATCCCATAAAGGTTTCCTGGTTTGATCATTATATAAATTGTAAAAATTGAAAATCAAAATAGAAAATAATATTATAGGAAACATCATATCTATAAAAATATCTGTGTCGAAAATAATAAATTTCCCTGAAGTAACATAAAGAGAAAAAGAAAAGGAAATAATTATTATAAATATATCTCCTATTATTCTTATAATATTAAAGTAAAAATCTAGATATTTTTTTACCAAGTCGCTCACCCCATTAAAAAATATTCTTGGTTTTAATTAATCTACTTGCTCCTTTATATTGGAGATATTGCTTTAAATAATCTTCATTTATTATTACCCATTTTATAGGAAACAACACTTCAAAGCAAATCTTAATTTTATCTAATATCATTAAAATAAAAATTAAGTTGATTATCTTTTATTATTTATAAATTTTGATAGATAATTTTAGCAAAATAATTTTTATATCGTAAAATAGTGATTTTGTGAAATAATAATTTATAAATTTGTTACTCCAATACCTATATAGTTAATCCCATGTTTTTTTACTTCTTGAGGTTGATAGACATTCCTAAAATCAAAAAATATAGGTTCCTTTAATAGTTTTTTCATTTTTTCTAGGTCAA
>Ga0102934_1002303_pt1 | contig 13176 bp, 12 predicted proteins | sample SalPonR2_A_D1_MG_FD_78175 | JGI IMG/M metagenome (GOLD analysis project Ga0102934, IMG submission 78175) | Salt pond soil microbial communities from South San Francisco under conditions of wetland restoration - Salt Pond MetaG R2_A_D1_MG | ecosystem: Environmental > Aquatic > Marine > Intertidal...
ACCCTGATCGAGCTGATGATCGCGGTCGCGATCCTGGCCATTATCGTGGCCATTGCGATCCCGACCTACGAACGCTATGTGGTCGAAACGAATCGAGGCGAAGGCAAGGTGGTCATCAACAACGTCGCCCAGGGTCTGGAGCGGTGTTACAGCCGATTCAGCCAGTACAACGACGGGGCCTGCACCGTCACGCTGCCCGCGGTGTCGGAGAACGGTCACTACTCGGTGACGGCTGCTCTCACGGCCACCACCTACACCCTGACTGCAGCCCCCCAGGACAGTCAGGCCACGCGGGATACAGAATGTGGGTCGCTGACGCTCGACCATAGGGGCCTTCGCGGCGTGACCGGAAGCGGGACGGTCGCGGACTGCTGGTAGCCCTGTCGGGCCGACCTGACCAGCCGCGGGCCGCCATGGCCCCGATGGGTCGCAGAGCGTAAGCTAGCGGGGTCATGAACAAGGCGCGCCGACCCCAGCATCAAGCCCTGACCCTGCCGGACCTGTGTTCGCCGGGAGCGCTGGTCGTGCACCTGCTTCTCGGTGCATTGATTGCCCTGATCCTGACCCTGGGCGGCGATGGCTGGCTGGATCAGTTCTGGATCAGTTTCGGTCTGACTCTGCTGTTTGTTCAGTGCGCGATCCTGATCACGGTGCTGCTGCTCTGCCGAGTCGCCCGGGCAGGTCTGATTCGAGCCCCCTGGATGCTGTCGCTGCTGTTCCCGCTGGCGGCACTGTTCGTGACCTCCCTGTCGACCCTGTTGCTGTCCTGGGGTGGGTTACTCCTGACTGAACTTCCGACCGGCTGGCTGACTCTTCGCAACGGCCTGCTGGCCGCCCTGATTGCCTTTGCCTTTGCGCGCTATCTGGTCCTACAGGCCGACTGGCGGGCCCGTGTGGCCACGGATTCGCGCGCGCGCCTGGATGCGCTGCAGGCCCGAATTCACCCGCACTTCCTGTTCAACGCTCTGAATACGGTCTCTGAACTGGTCCACCGCCAGCCACAGCAGGCCGAAGAAGCGCTGCTCGATCTGTCCGATCTGCTTCGCAGTGGCCTTCGGGTCGACTCCCAGCACACCCTGGGCGAGGAGCTGGAGCTGATCCGCGCCTATCTGCGCATCGAGTCCCTCCGACTGGGCTCGCGCCTGCAGGTGGTCTGGTCGATCGATGAGCATATCGATATGGATCAGGTCCGGCCGGCGCTGCTGATCCAGCCGCTGGTCGAAAATGCCGTGTTGCACGGTATCGCCCCCAACCCCGAGGGTGGTGAGCTGAAAATCGCGATTTCGATGATTCGATTCGGCCGGATCCGGGTGCGGATCGACAACCCCATGCCTCCGGACACAGGCCATCGCCGTTCCAGCAACGGCACGGCACTCGACAATATCCGGCAGCGACTGGCGCTGGCCTATGAAGAGGGTGCCCAGCTCAAGACCGATCAGCTCGGCTCGGTATTCAGAGCCACGTTGACCCTGCCGGCCGGCAGGAGCAAGGGGTCTTCAGCCCGACCCTGAGCTCCACTCAGGCGGTCCGGCTTGGCGCCTCGCTGGCATCAGGCAGAAACAGGGCCTGAAGGTCGTTGAGGTAGTTGCGCCCCAGCTCGGTGCGCCGAATGGAGCGTTCGGAAGGCCCTTGTTCGATCAGCCCAAGCTCCAGCGCCCGGTCCAGCGCACCCTGGATACTCTCGATCGGCCGACCTGTGCGCTGCTCGAATTCAGCCAGATCGATGATTGCCGCCAGACGGGTTCGGTTGAGGAAATACTCGAAGGCGAGCTGTTCATTAGGTACCTGCCAGTCCTCGGCGATGAACTCGCCGTTCTCCAGGCCTTTCAGATACGGTCTCGGGTGGGCTTTGCGCCGGGTCCGTCGGACCGCGCCGTCGGCGGGCAGGGTCAGCTTGCCGTGGGCGCCGGCACCGATTCCCAGGTAGTCGCCGAAGCGCCAGTAATTCAGATTGTGACGGCTGGCGCGGCCCGGGCGACTCCAGGCCGAGATTTCGTAGTTCTCGAAACCGGCGCCGACCAGCACCCTGGCGCAGCTGTCCTGCATGTCGATCACGGTGTCCTCATCCGGCAGGCTCGGCGGGTGGGCCGCAAACACGGTATTCGGTTCCAGGGTGAGCTGGTAGTGCGACAGGTGCTCGGGTTCGCAGGCCAGGGCCTGATTCAGATCATCGAGGGCCTGCTGGAGGCTTTGCCCTGGCAAGGCCCACATCAGATCGAGATTGAAGCGCTCGAACCCGGCCTGTTTGATGTCGTCGATGGCGCGATGGGCCTCATCGCTGCTGTGGATCCTGCCCAGGGTCTTGAGCTGGCCGCCGTCGAAGGTCTGCACGCCGAGGCTGATCCGGTTGACACCGGCCGAGCGATAGCCCTCGAAGCGATCGTACTCGACGGCGCCGGGATTGGCCTCCATCGTGACCTCGGCCTCCGGCGCCAGCAGCAGGCGCGCGCGAACCCCGGACATCAGCCGGTCAATCGCGGCCGCTGAAAACAGACTGGGCGTGCCGCCGCCGAGGAAGACCGTCTGCACCGTGCGACCCCAGACCCGCGGCAGGTCGACTTCGAGATCGGCCAGCAGGGCATCGACGTAGCGTTCCTCGGGCAGCTGTTCCTTGAGAGCGTGCGAATTGAAGTCGCAGTAGGGGCACTTGGCGATACACCAGGGAAGGTGGATGTAGAGCGACAGCGGCGGGAGCTGAAGTCGTGGCGAGGTCACAGACCGAGACTTCTCTTGCGTCAGCAACCTGATTGGAGCTGGTCGATCAGCGATCTCAGGGCGATCCCCCGATGGCTGATGCGTGCTTTTTCGGCCAGACTGAGTTCGGCTGCGGCAACGCCTCTTTCTGGGTCGAAAAACAGCGGGTCATAGCCGAAGCCTCCGCTACCTCGAGCTTCACCCAAGATCTGGCCACGCCACCGGCCCTGAGCGATGATCGGATCCGGATCCTCGGGGTGGCGCAGCAGGACCAGGCAGCAGTGGAAATGCGCCTGGCGGCGATCAGCCGGCTGGTCTTCGAGGGCCTGAAGCAGTTTTTGATTGTTCCGGGCATCGGTGGCGTCTTCGCCGGCAAAGCGTGCCGAATAGATCCCCGGTCCCCCGTCGAGCGCCTGAACGACCAGACCGGAGTCGTCGCCCAGCGCCGGCAGACCCGACACACGGCTGGCTTCGCGGGCCTTGAGCAGCGCATTTTCGATAAAGGTCAGCCCGGTCTCGTCCACCGGTTTGATATCGAAATCGGCTTGTGAACGAGGCTCGATCCCGAGGTCGGCAAGCTGATGTTTCAACTCCTCGAGCTTGCCCTTGTTGCCGCTGGCCAGGACCAGTTGGCGCTGATCAAGTGACATTCAGGGCCATCTCCTGAGCTTCGATCAATTCCATGATGCCTTTTTCGGCGATGGCCAGCATGGCATCGAGCTCTTCGCGGCGGAAGGCATGCCCCTCCGCGGTGCCCTGAACTTCGATGAAGCCGCCGCCGTCGTTCATCACCACGTTCAGATCCGTGTCGGCCGTCGAATCCTCGGCATAGTCGAGGTCGAGAACGGCCTCGCTGCCGAGCATGCCGACCGAGACCGCCGCGATTCGCCCGTGAATCGGATTGCGCTTGAGTTTGCCCGCCCGGGTCAGCGAATCGATGGCATCGACCAGCGCGACATAGGCCCCGGTGATCGAAGCCGTGCGGGTGCCGCCATCGGCCTGCAACACGTCGCAGTCGATGGTGATGGATCGCTCGCCCAGGGCTTCCAGATCGATCACCGCGCGCAGGCTGCGACCGATCAGGCGCTGGATCTCGAGGGTTCTTCCGCCCTGCTTGCCGCGTGCGGCCTCGCGTGCGTTGCGGCTGCCGGTCGAGCGCGGCAACATGCCGTATTCGGCGGTGACCCAGCCTGAACCCTTGCCGCGCAGCCAGGGCGGAACCCGCTCTTCCACGCTCGCCGTGCAAAGCACTCGGGTGTCCCCGCAGGAAATCAGCACGGATCCCTCGGCATGCATCGTGAAGTGTCGCTCGATCTGGATCGCTCTTAGTTCGTCTGGCTGGCGGCCGGATGGGCGCATGCAATGTCCTTGGTTAATTGAGGCTGGCAAGGTTACCATGTCGACCCCTGATGAATCCTCAGTGAGACCCCTGAATGATCCGCAGCATGACCGCCTATGCCGCCAGCGCCATCGACTCCCCGAGAGGCACTCTGTCCTGGGAATTGAGGTCGGTCAATCACCGCTATCTGGACGTCAGCCTCAGGCTGCCCGAGGACTTTCGCCCGCTGGAATCCGATATCCGGCAGAAATTCAAGGCGGCCCTGGATCGGGGCAAGGTGGAGGCCAGCCTGCGCTTCCAGGCCGATGCCGCCCTGGCCAGCAGCGAGGTCAAGCTCAATCGTGAACTGGCCCGGGCGCTGGTCGAGGCCCACCAGGAGCTGGACGGCCTGTGCGGGGGAGGCGCGCAGCCTGATCTGGTGAGACTGTTGAGCTGGCCCGGCCTCGTCGTTACCGAACGCCCCGACATGGAAGAGGAAAGACGCCGGGCGCTGGAGTTGCTCGATAGCGCGATCGATGCGTTCGTCGCGGCACGTGCCCAGGAAGGCCGCGCGCTCGAGGCAATGATCGAGGCCCGCCTGGCCGGTATCGAGGCCCAGGTGGCCGAGGTTCGCCGGCATCTGCCCGAGATCCGCTCGGCACTTGATCGTCGATTCCGCGAGCGTCTCGAAGGCCTGAAGCAACCGGTCGAACCCGGGCGGATCGAGCAGGAGGTCGTGCTGCAGCTGCAGAAGCTGGACGTCGACGAGGAGCTCGATCGACTCGATACACACGTCGCCGAGATTCGCCGGGTGCTGACCCTCGACGAGCCGGTGGGCCGGCGGCTGGATTTCCTGATGCAGGAGCTCAATCGCGAGGCCAATACCCTGGGCTCGAAGGCCGCGATGGCTGAAACCGGGCAGGCCGCCGTGGAGCTGAAGGTGCTGATCGAACAGATGCGGGAACAGGTTCAGAATGTCGAATAAGGGCGAGCTGTATCTGGTGGCCGCACCGTCCGGCGCGGGCAAGACCAGCCTGATGCGAGCGCTGATGGCGCGCTGCCCGAATCTGGCCCTGTCGGTCTCCGACACGACCCGTCCGGCGCGTCGTGGTGAAGTCGACGGCGAACAGTACCACTTCGTCAGCATCCAGGAGTTCAAGGCCGGGATCGAGGCCGGCGATTACCTCGAATATGCCGATGTGTACGGCAACTACTACGGCACGCGAAGGGATCGGGTCGAGGCACTCTGGGACGCTGGCCGGGACGTGCTGCTGGAAATCGATGTGCAGGGGGCCCGTCAGGTGCGCGAACAGTACCCCGGCCTGTGCAGCATGTTCATTCTGCCGCCGTCCATGGCTGTTCTTGCCGAGCGGCTGAGGGGACGTGACACCGATTCGGCCGACGACATCGCCCGTCGTCTGCGCGAGGCCAGGGCCGAACTGGAAGACTGCGGCGACTTTCGCTGGATGGTCGTCAACGATCTGTTCGAGACCGCGCTCGATGAGCTGACCGCCATTGTGCGGGTCTGGCCCCTGCGCCGGGTTCGCCAGCAGCATCACGTGGTAAAGCTCTTGGACGAATCCTCGCCGCGCGATACAATGGACGACTGATTTTTCGAAAGAAACGCTGTTTCCGGCCTGTCGATCGCGGGTCTCGGTCTCAGGCGGCAACGCTTTCGAATTGGAATTCCCGGCGGGCGTCCTACGATCGCCCCCACGAACCGACAGGTAGAATCATGGCTAGAGTAACGGTTGAAGACTGCGTTGATGCGGTACCCAATCGCTTTGAACTGGTGGTCACTGCCGCCCAGCGCGCGCGAATGATTGCCAATGGCTCGGAACCGCTCGTCGACGAAGAGTCCGACAAGCCGACCGTCATTGCGCTGCGAGAAATTGCCGAGGGCGTTGTGACCGAGGGCAATATCGATGAGCTTCAGGCTGATCTGGACACTCGCATGGCGGCCATGCAGGCTGAAGTTCCGCCGCCGCCAGACGACGACGACTGATCCGATCTCATCGATGAGCTATCTGCCTCGCTGCCGTTGCAGCGACATGGGCTGAGGGCCGGCGGTCCTCATGCTGCCGTCTCCCGTCCGCCAGCTTCGCGATCTGCTCAATACCTACCTTGAGCCCGGGCAGGTTGCTCGCGTTCTGCATGCTTATGAAATCGGTGCCGAGGCGCACAAGGGACAGAAGCGCCGATCCGGCGAGGACTACATCTTCCATCCGGTAGCGGTGGCCCAGATTCTTGCCTCGATGCGCATGGATCATCAGACCATCACCGCGGCCATCCTTCACGATACGGTCGAAGACACCCAACTGGAGCACGCAGATCTTGTCCGCGAGTTCGACGAGGAGGTGGCGCGTCTGGTCGACGGCGTCACCAAGCTCGACAAGATGAAGTTCCGGACGCGACAGGAGGCGGACGCGGAAAGCTTCCGCAAGCTGTTGCTGGCCATGAGTCGAGACCTTCGGGTCATCTTCATCAAGCTGGCCGATCGCCTGCACAACATGCGTACCATCGGTGCCATGTCGTCCGATTCACGTCGGCGAATCTCCTCCGAAACCCTCGAGGTCTACGCGCCCATCGCCGAGCGCCTGGGCATGAATGCCCTGAAAGAAGAGCTCGAGGAGCAGGGATTCAGGAACCTCTATCCGCTGCGCTATCGGGTTATCAGCAAGCGGGTCTCTGCGGTGGCGGGCAATCGACAGGACGTGATTGACTCGGTTACGGCGGATCTCAAACGACGTCTGAGCGAGTCGGGCATTCCCTGTCGAGTGGAGGGGCGCACCAAGACCGCCTATTCGATCTACTGCAAGATGCGCGACAAGAGCCTGTCCTATGAGCAGGTGTCGGACCTGTTTGCCTTTCGCATCATCACTCATTCCGAGCCGCACTGCTATCAGGCCCTCGGTGTGGCGCACAGCCTCTTCCGTCCCAAGCCCTACAGCTTCAAGGACTACATCGCATTGCCCAAACCGAACGGCTACCAGTCCTTGCACACCGTGCTGACCTCTTCCCACGGAGTCCCGCTGGAAGTCCAGATCCGGACCGAGGAAATGGATCTGGTCGCCGAGAAGGGCGCGGCGGCACACTGGCTGTACAAGGCCGCACCCGATCGTTCAACCGCGGTCCGCGCACGCGAATGGCTGCTCAAGCTGGTCGACACCCAATACCGCTCGCCGGATTCGAGTGAGTTCATGGACACGGCCAAGTCCGAGCTGTTCCCGGATGAGATCTTCGTCTTTACCCCGCGCGGCAAGATCATCGATCTCAAGGCCGACTCGACCGCCCTGGATTTTGCCTATGCCATCCACACCGATGTCGGCAACCAGGCGGTCGCTGCCCGCATCGACCAGCAGCGAATGCCTTTGAGAACGCGGCTCGAGAATGGTCAGACCATCGAGATCCTGACCGAGAAGGGCCACAAGCCACTTCCCGAGTGGCTCGAGTTCGTTGTCACTTCGAAGGCACGAGCCGCGATTCGATCCCATCTGAAGAATCTGGAGCAGGCCGACTCGGTCGCGATCGGTGACCGCCTGCTCGATCAGGCCCTGATTCGTCGCGGCTCCTCGCTGGAGAAGGTCTCCCAGCGTCGACTCGACCGCTATGTGGCAAAGCTCGGCCTGGAGCGGGTGGAAGATCTGCTGATCCAGATCGCGCGGGGCGACATGCTCGCCGGCGTGGTGGCCCACAAACTGTTGCCGATTACGCAACGCCGTCGCGCTGAGGACGATATCGCTACGGTCATCACCGTGGGCGGCAATGAGGGCAGTGCGATCACCTACGCCGCCTGCTGTCACCCGATCCCCGGTGATCCGGTCATGGGTTATCTGTCGCCGGGCAAGGGCATCGTGGTCCATCGGCTGCGCTGTCCGAACGTCCACGGTCTGCGCAAGCACCATGCCGAACGCTGCATCGAAGTGGCCTGGGAGCCTCTGACCGACGGCCATTTCCCGGTATTGTTGAAGCTTCTGACGATCAACGGCCCGGGCGTTCTGGCCTCGGTCTCGTCCACGCTCAGTCAGGTCGGCGCCAATATCGAACGCGTCGAGCAGAAGGATGCCAATCTGGAGACGGCCACCCTGTTCTTCGTGCTCAGCGTGACCGATCGCGTTCAGCTGGCCCGCGTGATGCGACGCCTCAAGCGCAACCCGAACGTGATTCGCGTCAGTCGCGAGATGGCCTGACGCTCGCACGAGCTGGCACTCGACTCAATTGAATCGACTCATCGGAGTTTTTGGAAATGAACAAGAAACCGATCCACAGTGACGAAGCGCCGGCGGCCATCGGCCCCTATTCACAGGCCATCCAGGTCGGCGATACGGTGTATCTTTCCGGCCAGATTCCCCTTGACCCGGCATCGGGTGAGCTGATCGAAGGCGAATTCGCCGATCGCTGTCGGCGCGTCTTCGACAATCTGGCAGCGGTGGCGCGAGCCGCCGACGCCGGTCTCGATGATGTGGTCAAGCTCAACGTCTTTCTGACCGATCTGGGACGCTTTTCCGAGGTCAACGAGATCATGTCCGGCTATTTCAACGAGCCGTATCCGGCCCGGGCCGCCGTTCAGGTGGCGGCCCTGCCCAAAGGTGTCGATGTCGAAATGGATGCGATCCTTGTCCGGTCCCAGGGGCAGGACGATCAGCTCAGCTGACGGGTGAGCGCCGCCGGTTCCAGCCTCGATCGGCCCGTCACTGAACTACCCGGTGTTGGTGATCGGGTGGCCGCGCGGCTGAAGGCGCTCGGCATCGAACGCGAAATCGACCTGCTGTTCCACCTGCCGCTGCGCTACGAGGACCGAACCCGGATCACGCCGCTCAATCGCGTTCGGCCGGGCGTCACCGTGCAGGTCGAGGGCCAGGTGGTCCATCAGGAAATCCGCTTCGGTCGCGGCCGCATGCTGCTGGCTACACTGGCTGATCAGACCGGCCAGATCCTGTTGCGCTATTTCCGCTTCTATCCCAGTCAGCAGCGCCAGCTACGCGAGGGTCAGCATCTGCGCTGTTTCGGCGAGGCCCGCTTCGGCCCCGAGGGTTTCGAGCTGGTTCATCCCCAGTGCCAGAGCTTTCGCCCAGATCGACCGCTGGAGCTGCCTGAGTCGCTCAGCCCGGTCTACCCGATCACCCAGGGTATCGGTCAGGCCAATCTACAGCGGCTGATCCGGGGCGCGCTCGAGCGCCTCGAGCGCCGCGAATTGAGTCTCATCGACCCGCTGGCCGACGCGCTGCCTCGCAGGACTGCCATTCCCCGACTGGACCGGGCCCTGCAGACCGTCCATGCGCCCAGCGCCGATGAAGATCTGGAGGCACTGGTCGACGGCCATCATCCAGCCGTGCAGCGTCTCGCTCTGGAAGAGCTGACCGCCCATCATCTGGCCCTGGCCCGCCTGAATCGGGCGCGCGCCCGTCAGCGAGCACCGCGTCTTGTCGATGAACAGGCACGGGTCGAAGCTCTGCTCGCGCAGCTTCCCTATTCGCCCACCGCCGCCCAGACCCGGGTGATGGCCGAGATCGCCGACGATCTGGCGCGACAGCGTCCCATGCGACGGCTGGTCCAGGGTGATGTCGGGTCCGGCAAGACCCTGGTGGCCGCGGCTGCACTGGTGACCGCGGCAGCCTCCGGCTATCAATCGGCGCTGATCGCGCCGACAGAAATCCTGGCCGAGCAGCACGTCCAGAACCTGTCGCCCCTGCTTAATGCCCTGGGGCTGGAGACGGTCTGGCTGGCCGGAAAGGTCAAGGGGCGGGCGCGCAAGGCGGCGCTCGATGCGTTGCGGCAGTCCGCCGATATCGCGATCGGCACCCATGCCCTGTTTCAGGAAGGCGTCGAGTTTCGCGATCTGGGTCTGGTTGTGGTCGATGAACAGCATCGCTTCGGGGTGCATCAACGCCTGGCGCTGGCGGCCAAGGGCAAGCGCGGCCATCGTCTACCGCATCAGCTGGTCATGACGGCCACACCGATTCCGCGCACCCTGGCGATGACAGCCTATGCCGGGCTGGATGTTTCGGTCATCGACGAGCTGCCGCCGGGGCGCAAGCCGGTGACCACGGTCGCCGCCAGCCAGCAGCGTCGCGACCAGGTGGTTGAGCGCTTGCAGCATGCACTCTCACAAGGGCGGCAGGCCTACTGGGTCTGTCCCCTGATCGAGGAATCGGAGGTCCTCGAGGCCGAGGCAGCCGAGACTCGCGCGCGCGAGCTGACCGGGCTGCTCTCGGATTTTTCCGTCGCGCTGATCCACGGCCGGATGAAACCGGCCGAGAAACAGACCATCATGGCCGATTTCAGCGCGGGCAGGATCGACCTGCTCGTGGCGACCACGGTGATCGAAGTCGGTGTCGATGTGCCCAATGCCAGCGTCATGATCATCGAGAACGCCGAGCGCCTGGGGCTTTCGCAGCTTCATCAACTGCGCGGCCGGGTCGGGCGCGGTGCCGACCAGGCCTCTTGCGTGCTGCTCTACAAACCGCCCCTCGGTGACATGGCACAGGCCCGCCTCGGAGTCATGCGCGAGACCACCGATGGCTTCGTCATCGCTGAAAAGGATCTGGAGCTGCGTGGCCCCGGGGAAGTGCTGGGTACCCGGCAGACCGGAATGCTGCGCTTCCGTATCGCCGATCTGGCGCGCGATGGTGATCTGCTCGATCAGGTGGCTGGCCTGGCCCGGACCCTGCGGGTCACTGATGCCTCGATCCTGATCGATCGCTGGGTCGGTGAGGCCGAACAGTTCGTCGACGTGTGAGCGATCCCGGGCAGTTTTATGGCCCATCGGCAAGCGGGCAGGGCATACTTGAGCGCGGGCGTTGGGTGGATACTGAAATCGGGACGGGAATAATCCGGGCATCGTCGATCGGGAGTCACTCATGAAGTCGGAAACACCTGCACCAAGACCACCGGACGAACTCCCCCTGGCCGCACCCTGCAGGACGCTGCAGGTCGGCGATCCCTGGGGCTGGGTGCAGAAGGGCTGGCACGATCTGCGCTCCGCGCCCCGGCAGAGTCTGGCCTGGGGTGCGGTGCTGGTTGTGTTGAGCTATCTGGTGACCCTTGCCGCCTGGCGCTGGGGCAACCTCGGCCTCTACCTGGGGTTGGTCAGCGGATTCGTGTTCGTCGGACCGTGGCTGGCCCTGACCCTGTATGCGATCTCGAGGCGACTGGAGCTGGGCCGCAAGGTCAGCCTGGCGCGAAGCATCGCCGATGCCGCGCAATCCCTGCGCTCTGCCCTGTTTTTCGCCGTCATGCTGATCATCGTACTGCTGGTCTGGGCACGGGCGGCCAATACCCTCTACATTTTCTTTCCGGCCATCGCCGATCCGGAGTGGACGGACCTGATGGTCTTTCTGGGGATCGGCACGGCCGTCGGGGCCGTGTTTTCCGCAGTCGTGTTTGCTGTCAGCGCCTTTTCACTGCCGATGCTGATGGACCGCCGGGCCGATGCGGTCACGGCGGTGGTCACGAGTATCAACGCGGTACTGCGAAACAAGCGGCCGATGCTCGTTTGGGCGGCGATCATCGTGGCCGGCGTGATGATTGGGGCGCTGACGGCCTGGCTCGCTTTCGCGGTGATTCTCCCCTTGCTCGGCCATGCCACCTGGCACGCCTATCGAGCGACCATCGATGCCGAGGAATGGCCGCCACTGGCTCCAGTCGACTGGGCAAGCCGCCAACAGGCCGCCATTCAGAAAAAGGGCGATTTGTGAGATACTAGGAGTCTCCATACGGCGACGTACAGCGCTGCCCGCCAGACTGGCGATGATGGCAGCCAAGCGAGTGGCCGCATCGAATCCCGCAATGCACAGCCTGAGAGGAGACCACGGTGGCTGAACGTAAAATGACCCTGACCGATCCTGAAACCGGAAAAACCATCGATCTGCCGGTGGTGTCCGGTACGGAAGGCGATCCGACCCTCGACATCAGCCGCCTGAGTCCGGAACTCGGACACTTCACCTTCGACCCGGGCTACGGCTCCACGGCCAGCTGCAAGAGCGACATCACCTTTATCGACGGCAACAAGGGCATCCTGCGCTTTCGCGGCTATCCGATCGAGCAGCTTGCCGAACACTCCAGTTTTCTCGAGGTGGCCTACCTTCTGCTTTACGGTGAGCTGCCCACGCAAGACGAGTTTGCCGGTTTCGATCACGACATCACTTACCACACGATGGTCCACGAGAAGATCAACAAGTTCATCGACGGCTTTCACTACGATGCCCATCCGATGGCGATCCTCTCCGGTGTCGTGGCCTCGATGGCCGGGTTCTACCACGACAAGCTCGACGTCAACGATCCTGAACAGCGGGACCTCGCGGCCAAGCGACTGATCGCCAAGATGCCGACGATTGCCGCTGCCGCCTATCGCAACTACATGGGCTGGCCCAAGGCCTATCCGAAGAACTCGCTCGGCTATCCCGAGCGCTTCCTCGACATGATGTTTTCGGTACCCGCCGAGTCCTACGAGATCAATCCGGTCGCGGCCAAGGCCCTGGACCTGCTGTTCATCCTGCACGCCGACCACGAGCAGAATGCGTCGACCTCGACCGTTCGCCTGGTCGGCTCGACCGGTGCCAATCCCTATGCCTGCACATCGGCGGGTATCGCGGCCCTGTGGGGCCCGGCTCATGGCGGCGCCAATGAAGCCGTCCTGAAGATGCTCAACGAGATCGGTGATGTCAGCAAGGTCGGCGAGTTCATCAAGCGGGCCAAGGACAAGGACGACCCGTTCCGCCTGATGGGCTTTGGTCACCGCGTCTACAAGAACTTCGATCCGCGCGCGACCATCATTCGCAAGGCCTGCCACGAGGTCCTCGAAGACCTCGGCCAGAAGGATCCGCTGCTTGATCTGGCCATGGCGCTGGAAAAGATCGCGCTTGAAGACGAATATTTCGTCGACCGCAAGCTGTATCCGAACGTCGATTTCTACTCGGGGATCATCTACAAGGCGCTGCAGATCCCGACCAGCATGTTCACCGCCATGTTCGCGATCGGCCGGACCGTGGGCTGGGTCAGCCAGTGGCTGGAGCAATGCGACACGCCGCACCGCATCGGACGTCCGCGCCAGGTCTACACCGGCGCACCGGGACGCGATTACGTCGCGATCGAACGGCGGTAAGGGCAGGGCTCAGGGCTCAGGGCTCAGGGCTCAGGGCTCAGGGCTCAGGGCTCAGGGCTCA
>Ga0102934_1002307_pt1 | contig 13155 bp, 10 predicted proteins | sample SalPonR2_A_D1_MG_FD_78175 | JGI IMG/M metagenome (GOLD analysis project Ga0102934, IMG submission 78175) | Salt pond soil microbial communities from South San Francisco under conditions of wetland restoration - Salt Pond MetaG R2_A_D1_MG | ecosystem: Environmental > Aquatic > Marine > Intertidal...
CGCGCCCGATATTGTCGGTGCCGAGCCAATGGGCCGCGCTCGACGGCTCCCAGACATCGCCCACGACTTCTGCCATGCCATAGGGCGCAAGCCACGGCGCAAAGATCGCCATCGCGAAATAAAGACAGACGAAGAACAGCCCGATCATGGCTGAAAGAGGCATGTTCTTGATCATTTCGGGTGCCTCAGTTTCGGGTTCGACAGGATCGAAACGACATCGGCGATCATATTGAGTGTGATATAGACCGCCGCAAAGATCAGGCCGCAGGCTTGCACCACGGGCAGGTCGCGTTTCGAGACGTGATCGACGAGATACTGGCCCATGCCCGGATAGGTAAAGACCACCTCGACGACAACGACACCCACAACGAGATAGGCGAGGTTCAGCATAACGACATTCACGACCGGCGAGATGGAATTGGGAAACGCGTGCTTCCAGATAATGTTGAATTTCGTCAGCCCCTTGAGATCCGCCGTCTCGATATAGGGCGACTGCATCACGTTGAGGATCGCCGCGCGTGTCATCCGCATCATGTGCGCCAGAACAACGAGAGTGAGCACAGCAACCGGAAGCGCAATTGAGTGGAGCTTTTGCCCGAGGTTCATGCCGTCATGGATCATCGACACGGTCGGCGCCCAGCCAAGCTTCACCCCGACAAAATACATAAGCACGTAACCGATGAGAAATTCCGGAATGGAGATCGTCGAAAGCGTGACCCCTGAAATCAGTTTGTCGGGCCAGCGGTCGCGGTAGCGCACGGCAAGAAGCCCCAGCAGAATCGCCAGTGGAACGGCGATCACGGCCGCCCAGAACGCCAGGAAAAGCGTGTTCTCGAGACGGCTGCCGATGCTTTCGGCGATATCCTTGCCGTTGGTCAGCGCGGTGCCCAGATCACCGCTCAAGACGCCGCCGAGCCATTCGAAATAACGGGTGAGCGGTGGATCGTTCACGCCCAGCTCATCGCGCAGATTGGCGAGCGCCTCCGGCGTGGCAGACTGGCCGAGAATGGCTTGCGCCACATCTCCGGGCAGAATGAGCGTGCCCCAGAAGATGAGGATCGACACGAGAAAGAGCAAAAGGAGGCCCAACGCGATGCGTTGGACCACCAGTCTCAGTGCAGGACCCATGATTATGCGGTGACCCACATTTCGATCGGCGCGTAGAAGTTCATCAACTCGAAGCCCGGGGTGCCTTCGCGGAATCCGGCGACCTCGTCGCTCATTCCGTCGATGAAGTCGTTGAACATCGGGCAGATGAGGCCACCTTCGTCGCGCACCATCGACCCCATGTCGGCATACATCTGGGTTCGCTTGGCCTCGTCCAGCTCTGCGCGTGCCGCCAAGAGAAGCTGGTCGAATTGCTCGTTCTTGAAGCGGGTGTCGTTCCAGTCCGCCGTGCTCAGATAGGCGGTGGTGAACATCTGATCCTGCGTCGGGCGGCCGCCCCAGTAGCTGGTGCAGAAGGGCTGGACGTTCCAGACCTCCGACCAGTAACCGTCGTTCGGCTCTCGCTTGATCTCGACGGGGATGCCGGCCGCTTCACAGGTCTGCTGGAAGAGCGCCGCGGCGTCCGGCGCGCCGGGGAAGGCGTTGTCCGAGGTGCGCAGGAGGACAGGGTCCGTCTGGCCCGACTTCTTCCAGTGGAAGGCCGCCTTGTCCGGATCGTAGGCGCGCTGCTCCAGTTCGGTATAAAGCGGATAGGACGCGTTGATCGGCGTATCGTTGCCCACCGTTCCATAACCGGACAGGATCTTTTCGACCATTTCCTCGCGGTTCATCGCGTATTTCAACGCCATCATGACGTCTTGATTGTCGAATGGCGCCGTGTCGACATGAGCGATGAACACATAGTGTCCCGGGCCCGACTTGCTTCTGATCGTGATGTTCGGGGCGCGACCGACCAGACCCGCCGTGCGCGGAGGAACACGGTTGACCATATGCACCTGACCCGATTGCAGCGCGGCGACGCGGGCCGTGTCGTCATTGATGATGATGAGTTCCACGGTCGAGGCATGGCCGATCGCGCTGTCCCAGTGGTTGGGGTTCTTCTCGAACACGAGGCGCACACCCATATCCGCCGAGGCCAGCGTGTAAGGACCGCTGCCAATGCAGGCGGTCGGGTCGTCCTTGCCGCCGTTCGGTTGGAACATCAGGTGATAATCGGACATGAGGTACGGAAGGTCGGCATTGGGAGCGTCCAATTCCAGCACGAATGTCGACGCATCCGGCGCGCTCATGGACTTGATGCCGCGCAAGAGGCCAAGGGCGCCCGATTTTGTGTCTTCGCCAGAGTGGCGTTCAATCGTGGCGAGAACGTCGTCCGCCGTTACTGTCTTGCCGTTCGAGAAGGTGATGTCCGGGCGGATGTTGAAGGTCCAGACCTTGGCATCCGGCGAGGAAGAATAGCTCTCGGCCACTTTGCCATTCAGCCCGCCGTCATCGGCCAGTTCAACCAGGGGCTCGCCCCACATACGCACGATTTGCGACATTGTCGCGTTGGCGGCCAGCGCCGGATCAAGGCTATCGCCCGAACCGCCACCTTGAATACCGACTTTGATTGTCCCGCCCTTTTGCGGGCCTGCCGCGCGAACGGCTCCTGCCAGCATCGTGTTGGCTGCCACCGCGGTTACACCCAACGCTGCCGCGCGGCCGAAGAATTCTCGGCGCGAAATACGGCCCAACGCAGCGTTGACCTTCAAATAGTCGAGTTGATCTTTCATAACTGTCTCCATGTTGATGTTTTTTTCCAGCGTATTGGATGCGCTGTGGAATTTTTCTTGATTATCCAGTCAATAAAAACCCATGCCTTCGGTCAGGGCAAGGTTTTCCTCCCTGATCGGGGATTGGCTCCTACTGATGGTCTCTTGCGATCTTGTCGGCGACGTCCCTTTCATACACCAATATGTCGTTCTCATAGGCCTCGATCCGTGCACTGAGATGGAAATCCTGCGCATCGCTCGACATCTGCGCATATGTCTCGGTGCGCAGGATCAACCCCTCCCGTTCGGTCTCTTGGGTCCAATGCGTCTCTGCCCGCGCCGAAAGCGGATCGTCCGGACGAATCGTCCATCGTTCCCGGCTGACACCACCGCTCACGAGTCCATGCACCAGATCGCGGCGCTTGCCGAAATCATCCTCGATAACGAGCGTCACCTCCCCCGTCGCAAGATCATGCGTCTCGCGGCGGATATTCTCGGGGCTGCGCAGCTCTTCGGTCTGCCAGCCTTCTGCGCCATCGGGCGGCTCGAAGCGCCATTCCTCCGCTGTCGCGGCAGCCCGCTCGGGCAGGTCCAATGCGCCCTGCGTGATCGTCAGTGCGGTTCGTTCGGGTGCGGGCCAGATCAACGGCCAGTAAGCGGTCGAGACCGCGACGGCGATGCGATGCCCCTGCGGCACGCGATAGGCGATCTGGTCCAGCACCACCTCCACGTCATAAAATCGGCCCGGCTCCATCGGCTCGGGGGCCGCGTGGCTGTCGCGATGCGCGAGGTTGAGCACGCCATAAGTGATCCGCGTGCTTTGGCCGTCCGGGTGCACATGATTCAACCGAACAGCGATCTGCCCTTGCTGTGTATCGGCGCTCAGCCTGAGGGTCAGCTTTGGCTGCCCGACGATATCGACGGCACTTTCCAGCGTGTCACCCGTCCACACAGCGGAGTGCAGGTCATCGACGCGCTGATCGCCGCTCAGCTCCGGACCGCGCCCGATGGCATAGTATTCCGAGCCGCCCAGCCCGCAGGTCGCATCGCTGGCCACCGGCACCGAAATCTCGGTCGCCGCGCCGCCAAGCCGGCCTCCCGCACCCAGCGCCAGACTGCGCATCGCGCCGCCGGTTTGCGCGTCGGCGATCCAGATGCCCTCCTTTGGTTGATTGATCCGCGACGGTGCATGGCCTTCCATCAGGTACATGCGCATCGCCGGATCCTCCTCGACGCCCGTTTCTTCACCTTTGAGCCAGCGGTCCCACCAGCGCTTGGCCTCCTGCAGGAAACCGATCCTTGGCTCTGGCACCGCGATATGCGGGTAAAGGTGCACCCAGGGGCCGAGAATGCCTTTGGCACCCTCGATATTGTCGACCAGCGCCGGAACGGTGTTCTTGTAGCCATCGGCCCAGCCGCTCAGGGCCAGAACCTTCGCTTCAATCGCGCGATAGTCTTCGCAGATCGAGCCATGTTCCCAATAGGCGTCCCGCTTCTGGTGACGCAGCCACGTGGAAATGAGAAACGGCTCGTGTTCCAGCCGTGTCATCCAGAGGTCGCGCCAATCGTCTCTCAACGCAGGGTCTGGCGGCCGCGAGGAATAGGCCCACATAGTCGAGGACCAAGCGAGATTTTCATTCAGCAGGCACCCGCCCTTGTAATGAATGTCATCGGCAAAACGATCGACCGTAGAGCAGAGCGTGATGATCGCCTTGAGCGGCTCGGGGGCCATCGCTGCAACCTGGAGGCCGTTGAACCCGCCCCAGCTGATCCCCTGCATGCCGACATTGCCGGTGCACCAGGGCTGGCTTGCGGCCCAGTTGATGATCTCGACAGCATCGTCCAGTTCCTGCTGGGTGTATTCGTCCTCCATCAGCCCATGACTGTCACCGTTGCCGCGCATGTCCACGCGCAACACCGCATAGCCCCGCGCGGCCATCCACGGATGGCTGATCTCGTCACGGGCCGTAGTCCCGTCGCGTTTGCGGTACGGCAGGTGCTCGACAATGGCCGGAACAGGACGCGCCTCGGCATCCGCAGGGATCCAGGCGCGGATCGAAAGGCGGCAGCCGTCGGACATGTCCAGCCCGAGATCGGCGATGTCCCTTACTTCGCGCAGGTGGCCCTCAAGATCAGAATTTTTTCGCATGGCATAATGTTCAGGGGCTGGCGCCCCAGTGTCAACAGGACAATTGGCCAAAGCGGATCACCACAGCAACCGCCCCCGCACGAGACTTATGGCCTGGTCCAGACCCTTCTGTATCTCCACTTGCCATGTTGAGCCGATAACCGGTTACGCGCTATCAGGGCGTCATGCGGCGTTACCTTCCGACTTTGCTTCTTTTGCTGTTGGCCCTGAACACGGGTTGGTTCGTTGTCTATTCTGGCGATCTTGGCCTGCGCGGCCTGATGTCCCAAGCCCCTGGCGAGATTTCGCTTGTCTTTCAGGACGATACCATCCTGGCCAATGCCGGAATCGCATTGCATATGATGGCGGGCGCCGTAGTGACCTTTGGCGCCCCGCTTCAGGCCTTGCCGATTGTCCGTCGCCGCTGGCCAGGGCTACACCGGCGATTCGGTTATGTTCTTTTCGTGCTGGCCGTTGCGACAGGGCTTGGCGGGCTCGTTTATATCACGCTGAACGGCACCATTGGCGGCTGGTGGATGAGCCTGTGGTTCGCCATTTACGGGGCCGCCATGATCTGGACGGCGATCAACACAATCTATTACGCCTTGGCCAAGGACATGCGTCGTCATTTCGCCTGGGCCGTGCGCTTGGTCGTGCTGGCGGTCGGATCATGGATTTATCGCATGCATTACGCAATTTGGTACGCGACAACCGGCGGTATTGCCTCGAACAAGGCGTTCACCGGGGTGTTCGACCAGATCCAGGTCGTCGCGTTTTTCGTGCCCTATTTGCTGATCGCCGAGATCGTACTGCGATGGGAGTCCGCACGGCGACGCCCCTCATCAGCGTGATGCCCTGTTCGCGCGGTCCCGAGCGGGAGCCGAACGGTAACGGCGTCACCTCGGGAATGGCTGGCTCTCCATGGAGGTGGTTCGCGGTGCCTGAACGGTTGCCGGTCTTTTCTCAAGTGGTTTTCCGCCTTTGTTGCGCCGCGACCGCTTCGGGTATTGGACACGCTGGCATGGGCCCGCAGGTAGACTTCCGCGTGTTTGATGCTCCGCCAGAGGCGCTCAATGAAGACCTTGTCGCGCCCAGCGTCTTTTCCGTCCATGCGGTTCCTGATCTCACGAGCGGCCAACACCTTGATGACGTCGGTCGAGGTGAACTGCCCTGATCCGTATTGAAGACCTCGGGCCTGCGGTGGTTTGGCAGCGCTTCCTCCATCGCTTCTATGCAGAAGTCAGCCTCCAGCGTGATCGATACCCGCCATCCCAGGACCCGCCGTTTGAACCAGTCCAACACGGCGGCAAGATAGGTAAACCCGCGTGCCATAAGATGCAGGTGATACCCGTCGCCCCTCCCCGCCTTGTCGAACGCAGCAGACAAAAAATCGCTCTCCAGCGTCAGAATTCCGAGCTTTGCTTGCAAGGTCTTCACGTCGACCACCGGTTCCGGCTCGCCCTTCGCAGCTTCGCCTGCCACTGCTTGATCTGGTTCTGTTGAACGTCAAAATCCTGCGCCAGTTCGATCAGCGTGCTCTCGCCCTTGATCACGGTTACCGCTACTTTCGTCTGAAATGCCGGGCTGTGATGCCGGCGTGGTCGTCTTACCAGAGACTTCTCCTCGCTGGCAGCATGATGCCCCAGTTGTGCGGAAAATCCACCTATCCCGGCTTTGCAGATTTCCGGAGCCACCTCTCAAGAACGACCAATTTGCCAACCGAGTGGAACCAGGCGCACGATACTCAAATCCAACGCGAATACGGACTGCATGAAAAGACTCGGCAATTTGGGTCCGGCTTGCATCCGATAGACTGATAGATAGTCGACCTTGAACAAGGTGGTCAGTCATACTCAATGGCGTGAGTGAACTTTTTACCCATTGCGACGGCGCAAGCAGCACCGTAGGCAACACAATATTTTGGATTTTCTGCCACAACAACCTGGATGTTCAAACGTCTTGTGAGTTCCGTATCCAACTCTTTTAAAAGACTGCCGCCGCCAGTGAGTGTTATGCCATCTTGATAGACATCAGATGCCAAATCCGGAGGCGTTCTTTCCAGGACGCTCCTGATGCCACTTTCAATCCTATTGATCAACGGCCTCACAGCCGTGCAGTAGTCTTGCTGTTTCGTGCTCGCTGATCTAGGGACTCTATCCATGCTTCCAACGCCGGAAATTACAAGTGGCTCTGCGCAATCGACTTTATCGTGAACTGTGGCGGAGCCAATTTGAAGCTTAATTTTCTCCGCTGTTGCTCCACCTATTTTGAGGCTAAGATTCTTCTTTACGCTTTGAATCAGGGCAGAGTCAAAATGATTGCCACCAATCTTTATCGAGCTTGCTTCAACTATTCCACCAAGAGCTACAACTGCAACCTCTGTAGTACCGCCACCAATATCAACAATCATTGATCCTTTCGGTTCCAAGACTGGAAGTTTCGCGCCTAAAGCTGCGGCCATTGGCTCCTCCAGCAGTCCGGCGGAGCTTGCACCGGCGGCTTTTACGGCCTGCTGTATTGCTCTTTTTTCCACAGGCGTTGCGCCGAAAGGCACACAGACGACAGCCTTTAGTTTGAAGTGTTTGCTGCGTGGTATTGCCTTTTTGAAAAATTCTTTAATCATAGTTTCAGCGTGATCAAAGTCTGCGATCACACCATCACTTAATGGCTGGCTTGCAACAATGCTTTCGGGTGCCTTGCCAAGCATCGACTTTGCATGCTCACCCACGGCCAAGAAAGTTTTTACCCCTTTGGACACGTGAAAAGCAACAACAGACGGCTCATCTAGAATGATACCCTTTTTTGCTGTAACGATAACTGTATTGGCCGTGCCCAGATCAATGCCAATGTTATATGAAAACATGAAAATGCCTTATTTTCCATCAGCGTGCCCGCAGTTTAAGTATTGCGCAAACTATCTTAAGTATACGTCTAAATTACAAAAGAGCACCTTTGCCACGAGGCGCGATCTTTGACGTGCGGTAACGGCAAGCGGCTGTTGAAGTTTGTCAATGACTTGGCCTTGTGACGGCCTCTATTGGGAAACAGCCCGACCACCTCGCTCGGCTGCTCTGAATTCACGTCGATGTAGCGCTGAATGGTCGAGATATGGCTGTGCCCGGCAATTGCAGTCAGCAAGCGCGCACCTACACTCTTATTGGCCGGTCTGGTGATGTAAGAGTGTTGACCTGGATGGCGCGACGCGTCTTTCAACCCACTGCTTTGTTTATGTCCAGAAACAACTGGCACATGGTATTGGCGTAATAAGTGCCTGCCCTTCTGTCTTTCAGACAGGGGTCTGTTTGGATCGCTCAAGGATAGACCGGCTGCATCATTTGAGCGCTGCCGCGCAGCAAATGAATTTCCACGCGGAAGTTGCAGCTTACAATTTGCTGTGTGCACCGTCACATAGCGGCTGCTTGCTGCTGTGTTTACATCCGCAGAAGAACACGCGCTTGCTGGCATCTGCTGTGTACTTGACAGGAGCAATGCCACTGTCCTTGTGGCTCCCGTCGCAGAACGGCTGCTTGCTGCTTTTGCCACAAGCGCACCAGAAGTAATTTTTGCCCTCTTCAACCTCGACAGGGTATGGTGATTTTTGAACGATGATCGGTGCTGTAATGTTTCTGCCCTCGTTTGCTGGATTTATGTTGGACAAGGTAGAGTTTGCTCCGCTGTCTGCAACGCTCTCCTCCCAAATCGCGGAGACAGCGGAGCTGCACGACGGGTTAGCCGTCGTGAATAAGCGGCAAGCTTGCACAGGGTTTGGCAATCAACAAGGGAAATATTTTCTGGATGGCTTCGGACACAAGATGCGCAAACATCTGGGCGCTGAGAAATACCGCAGCTGCATCGCTGTCCTGCAGCAAGGGCTATTGTGGCGGTAAATAACCGTACCTATCTAGTGGGTACGGCAGCTTCTTTCCTCCCCCCTGAAGTTGTCAGAACTTGCAAGGCGGCGCTCATCTCCTCCCTTTGTCCGTCGCCTTCATTTTTTCCGGGACATTCGACACGAAGCAGCCTTAGCGTTTAGCTGAGCGCCTTCTTCACTTGATGCATTCGGACCTTGGTCTGTGTGATCCGAACAGCATCCTTGCGGAATTCTCCTATTCTTCCTGTACCGATCGTTCGGCTCCTTTCCTGCGCATTATGCTATCAACGGAGAGGGACCAAACCTCGACAGGGCAAGGGGTTGAACAAAACCTAAAGCCATGCTCACGGGGCGCGTGGGCCAGGAGAATGAAACCGCGTGAACCTGATCGAGCATGGGCCAGAGCCTCCAATCCGAAAATCGCTCACGCGTCGGAAATGATCCGACGACGGACGGGTTTCGACATGAATCTTTCCGGTTCAGTCTGGTTTGAGAAGGATCTTGGGAGCGGCAATCGCCCCTGAGCGGATGTCCGCGAAGGCCTGTGCGCCCTCGGACAGGGGCCTCGCCTCGGTCCAGTCGAGTTGGCCCAGACGGCCATCGAACATGGCCGCGACAGCGTCGCGAAAATCCTGTGCCGTGTAGGTATAGGTCCCGATCACAGTGATTTCCTGCAGCGTGATGCGCCGGATATCAAAGCCCGCGGAACCGCCTGCAAGACCGATGTGCAGAATCACGCCGCCCGGAGCGGCCGCTGCGGAGGCTGCCGCACGGGTCGCATCGTGGCCGACCGCATCAACCACAAGGTCGAAGAGCTGGCCCTCCACATCCTCTGGCGCACAGACACGGTAGCGACTGTGCATCGTGAGATAACTCCGGCGCAGCGGGTTGGGCTCCACCAGCGTCACGTCATCCACGTCCTGCGCGATGAGACTGATCGCAGCGGCGACGCCGATGGCACCGCCCCCGATGACCAATGCGGTCTGCCGCATATCGGCTGGCGCGGCCTCGAGCCCCAGCCGCACGGCGTGCCAGCTCACTGCGATGGGTTCGGCAAGCGCTGCTTGTTCCAGTGAAATCCCGTCGGGGACGGCCACCAGGTTGCGCTCGGGCATGGCCACGTATTGCGCGAAGGCCCCTTCGCGGGGCGGCATGGAAATGATCTGGCGCGTGGTGCAGAGATTGTCGCGCCCCGCGCGGCAAGACCGGCACGCGCCGCAGGTCACCAGCGGGTTGATGGTCACGCGCATACCATCCCGGGGCCCACCCACGATCGTGCCCGCCCCCTCATGGCCCAGGATCAGCGGCGCAGGCCGCCGGTCGTCATGGCCCAGATAGGCGTGCATGTCCGAACCGCAGATCCCGACGCTGTCGATGCGGATCAAGTGGTGATCGCCCGACGCGGCGGGACCGGGCACCTCCCGGTAGGTCAGCTTTTGGGGTCCTGTATAGATCAGCGCCTTCATTTTGCCGTGAACCCCCCATCGACCATGAGAACCTGCCCGGTGACATAGCCAGAGGCCTCGGAACAGAGAAACAGCAGCGGCCCGTCGATATCCTCGGGCTCTCCATTGCGTCCGATGCAGGTCTGCGCGGCATTGCGAGCAGCGCGCTCCGGGTCGCTGAACACGGCGGCGGTCAACTCGGTGCGGAAAAAGCCCGGACCGATGGCGTTCACATTTATCCCGTCGCGCGACCACGCCTCTGCCATGGCGCGGGTGAGTTGGCTGATCCCGCCCTTCGAGGCACCGTAACTCAGCCCTCCAGGAAAGGCGCGGTGGCTTTGCAGGGAGGCGAAATTGACGATCCGCCCCCACCCCTTGGCCTTCATCGCCGGCACCATGTGCTGAGACAGGAAGAAGGGCACGGCAAGGTTGAGGTTCATCGTGCTGTCCCACCCCTCGGGCGTGACAGCATCCGCCGTCTCGCGGGTGTTGAGGCCGGCAGCATGAACCAGAATGTCAGGCGCGCCGAAGGGGTCGGCCGCACGCGCGGCCAGATCAGCCAATCCCGCACGGTCCGCCAGATCGAAGGGGAGCGCCGCGAGGGGACCCGACGCCTCATCCCGCAAAGAGGCTAGCGCGTCGGGCCGGCGCGCAACGGCCACGACAGAGGCACCTGCCTGACTGAGCACCTGCGCCGCGCGCCGGCCAAGCCCGGAGCTGGCACCTGTGACACAGGCGACATGCCCGCTCAGATCTGTCAACGCGCTGGCCTGCATGGGTTATTCTTCCGCCGTCAGGTCGAAATTCTCGCCGGGGAAGTACTTCGCCAGCCGGATATCTGCCGTGCGGGCATGGGCCTCCATGCCCTCCAGCCGCGAAATCCGCGCTGTCGCCTGCGCCACTGGCTTCATCGCATCAGGCGTGGACCGCTGCCAGGTCACGATCTTCATGTACTTGTGGACAGACAGGCCACCAGTATATGTTGCGGCGCGCGACGTGGGCAGCACGTGGTTGGTACCCGACGCCTTGTCCCCAAAGGCCACCGTCGTCTCCTCGCCCAGAAAGAGCGATCCGTAGCAAGTCAGGCAATCGAGCCACCAATCGAGTTCCTCGGCCATGACAGTCAGGTGCTCGGGCGCGTAGTCGTCGGAGGTTGCGGCCATCTCCTCACGGTCGCCGCACAGGATCACCTCGGCATAGTCACGCCACGCGGCTGTGGCGTTCTCGCGGTTCACCTCGGGCAAGTCATCGATGAGCTGGGGAACAAGACGCATAACTTCTTCTGCGAGCGGCCGATGGTCCGTGACGACCCAGACAGGCGAGTTGTAGCCATGCTCGGCTTGTCCGACGAGGTCCGTGGCCACGACCATCGGATCGGCCGTCTTGTCCGCAAGGATCAGGCTGTCGGTCGGTCCCGCGATCATGTCGATACCGACACGTCCGAAAAGGATGCGCTTGGCCTCGGCCACGAACTGGTTGCCGGGGCCGACCAGGATGTTGGCGGCTGGCAGGCCGAACAGGCCGAAGGTCATGGCGGCCACGCCCTGAACCCCGCCCATCGCCATGATCTTGTCGGCGCCGCAGACATGCGCGGCATAGACGATCGCCGGTGCGATACCCACGCCTGGACGGGGCGGCGAACACGCCACGATGTGCCTGCAACCTGCCACCTTGGCCGTGGTCACTGTCATGATGGCCGACGCGATATGGCTGTAGCGCCCGCCGGGCACGTAGCAGCCCGCCGCATCCACGGGGATTGTCTTCTGTCCGGCAATCAGCCCGGGCACGACTTCGACCTCCACATTGGCCAAGGTCGCCTTCTGTGCCTCGGCAAACCGCTTGACATTGGCATGGCTGAATTCGATGTCGCGCTTGATCTTCTCGGGCACCAGCGCGGCGGCATGCGCGATTTCCTCGGGTGTCAGAATGACATTGCCCGCGTACTGGTCGAACTTGGCAGCATATTCGAGCGCCTTGGCATCACCACCGGCTTCGATGTCGTCCAGTATACCCTTTACCGTTTCACTCACATCGGAGGCACCGCTTGTCGCAGTCAGGGAGGCTCTCTTGAGATATTCGCGTGTCATGGAATTATGCGTCCTATCGGTAGATATCGGGAAGGAGGGACGTAGAAAAGACCGGGATATAGGCGATCATCAGCGTCACGATCAACATGAAGAAGACGAACGGGATCGCGCGGTAGGCGATCTTGAGGATCGACTCACCGGTTATGCCCGATACAACGAAGAGGTTGAGACCCAGAGGCGGCGTGATGAATCCCACACCCAGGGCCGTGATCATCATGACGCAGAACTGAATCTGGTTCATCTCGATCTCCTGCGCCAGCGGGTAGAGGATCGGCGCGAGGATCACGATGTTCGGTGTCGTCTCCATCACGCAGCCCGCCGCCACAAGGATAAGAACCATGATCGCAATGAGCATGTATTCGTTGCTGGTCATCGAGGTCATCACGCCGACAAACCCCTGCGGCACACCGATGATGGCCAGCGCCTCGGCCAGCGGGATCGAGAAGGCGATGATCGGCAGGATCACCCCGTTGACCTTGGCCGAACCCACCAGCATGGCAGGGAAGTCGGAGAGCTTCAGCGTGCCGATGATGAAGCCGATGGCGATGGTCACGACGACGGCCACGGCCCCTGCTTCGGTCGGCGTCAGCCGGCCCGAGAAAATCCCGTAGAAGATGATACCGGGCACGAGAAACGCATACCAGCCGGATGCGATCGTCCGCCAAAGGTTGGCCCGCCATTCCGCCGGCGTCATGATACCGCCGCCTTCCCAGGCGTTGAGCCGGTTCATGACCACGTTGGTCACAAGGATCGACACGAGGATCAGAATGCCCGGGATCACGGCGGCGAGAAACAGCGTGGAAACCGCGATACCCAGCACGAGGCCGATGATGATGTAGGCGATGGACGGCGGGATGAGGATACCGGTACAGGCACCCGCAGCCACGAGCGCGCAGGCGTAGGGGCGCGGATAGCCGGATTCCAC